>WNFC01000807.1_pt1 | contig 31834 bp, 29 predicted proteins | sample 5400541 | NCBI WGS metagenome assembly WNFC01 (sample SAMN13153342, study PRJNA577476) | soil metagenome | isolation source: 120 cm saprolite under Douglas fir tree site 2 hole 2 replicate 1 | place: USA:California | collected 2015-04-18
GCCCCGCCGCCTTCTGCCGAGAGCACGATGTTGTCGGGCTTGATGTCGCGATGGGCGAGGCCGTGCTCGTGTGCGTGTCCGAGCGCTTCCAGCACTTCAGTCGCAACGCGGACCGCCCGGTCGATCGGCAACATGCGCTCGCGCCGCAGCACCTGCCGCAGCGTCTCTCCCGCGACGAACGGCATCACGAACCAGAGCAGATAATCGGTCTCGCCGGAATCAAGCAGTGGGGCGATGTGCGGGTGGTCCAGTTTGGCGGCCCAGCGGATCTCGCGCAGGAAGCGATCGGCGGCGACCGAGACCGCGAGCTCGGGATGCAAGACCTTGATCGCGACCTTGCGGCCGTCTTTGTCGAACGCGCCGTACAGCGTGGCGTTGCCGCCGCGCCCCACCGCGGTGATGACGTTGTAGCGGTCGCCGAGGGCCTGGCGCACGCGCCCGATCAGTTCGCGAGCCATCGCCTAAACAATAGGGCGCGGAAATGCGTGCGGCTATGCTGGCCGGTAGGCTGGAAAGCAAAGGCGGCTCCTGGAGCGGAGCCGCCTCGATTCTCTGCCCTTTCTACGACGTGCCTACGGCGAAATGAGCAGGTTGTCGATGAGCGCGATGAATCCGTTCATCCCGAGGTCGATTTTACCGATCCCGCCCGCATGGGTGATCGTGACCGTCTCCTGCCGGAAAACGAATCCGCTGACGGACGTGTACGTCGACACATTCGAACGAACGATCTCGGCGCCCAGGATCGGAGCGCCGATTCCGTCGAACGCGGCGACCGGGAATACCGCAATGTCGTTGTTGCCGCGCAGTTGGAACCTCACGGTACCCGGGGGAGCCGCGAAGACCATCGTCGTGGTTCCGGAGCAGAATCCTCCGGCCGGTGCGCCGGCAGACGTCACGCTGTGATTCGCCGGGCCGCCCACCGGATCGTACGCGCTCGATGAGAGGAACAGCTGCGCATTCGTGAGCGTGGGGCAGACGAGTCCCGCGTACGAGAACACCACGCCGCGGCTCGCGTATTCGTTCGTCACCGCACAATTGGCGCACGTCGGCGAACCATCAGGGTACGTCTCGAAATCGATGACGCCGATCTGCGGCGTTCCGGTCGCGGCGATCAGCGCGGGACTATTGGTCACATAAGTCGTGGTGACCTGCAGCGTGTTGACGCCCAGCCGCAGCCGCCAGGAGACCGTCGCAGTGCCCAGAGCATCGGTCAACACCGGCTGGCTCTCGACCACAGAGCCACCGCCGCCGGTGACCGTGAAGGTGACCGCCTGCCCCACCACCGGTATCAACGCGCCGTGATGGACGTTTTGCACCTGGACCGCAGCCTGAACCGTCGAGCCGGCAGGAGCGATCGCGCCGTCGCCCGACGTCACCGTCATCGTCGCATGCCGGGCCCATCCAAAGCGGCTGAAGCTGGACGTACTCCCACCCGCGCCGAAATCGACCGCGTGCAGGGCGCGGGGTTCGATGATGCGCTCGATTCCCCGAGTCACCGCCGACCATCCGGCCTTGGCGATGTCGCCGAGCCGGCCGGATCGAATTGCCGCGCCGATCGACGGCGGCGTCGCTCCAAACCCATCGCAGCTGAGGAACGGCGCGGGGACTTCGCCCAGAGGCACCGCTGGTCCCGTCAACTGTCCGAGGATTTCTTCGCGCCGATGGAGCTCGAACGGGGGCGCATTCTCGTGACCGGCCATGCCCGGGATCTGGAAGCACACCCCGACGACAACCGGGATCTGGAACAGCAAGTCGGTGCCATCGACGCCGAGGCCGTGTAGATCGGGATCCGTCCGGAAGCGGTAGCAGCCCTCCAGCTCCTCGAGCCCAGTGTTGAGGCAGCTCGTTTCCGGCTGGCCGTCATGCACGGGGATGCGCTCGATGATGACGACGACCTGATCGATCCCGGGCGGCAGCCAACCGTTGGTGAACCGCGCGCCGGCAAATCCGGTATTCGTTGTCACGTCGAACGTACCGGCGGGGATGACATTCGGCACGACCTGCTCCACACGGTCGTTCGCATTACTCGATCCGAATGCGCCCTGTTCGATCCGCACTTTGATCGGCAGCGTCCGGCCATCCTGGAAGGGCACGATCTCACCGGTCTTGAGGCTCTTCATGCCGCCGGGCACCGGGTCCATGTCCAAAAACCCGAGTGGCGTCCCGCCGACGGCGCCACGCACGATGATGCGATAGAAGCTGGTGGCGATCAGCGGCGACGATTGCGTGTCCCAGTTGAGCTGGTACTGCTCATTCGACGCGTCGAGCCCCATTCTCGCGGGACCGAAGACGCGGGTCGCATTCAAGCAATCCACCGCCGGAACCAATCCGGGATCCGCCGCCAACTCGCAGACTTCCACGAACGGTGAGAGGTGCGAGTTGAATTGTCCCGGATCGAAATTCGGCGAGCCGACAGGATTCGGAACGAGCGGGGGGAGAAAGAAGAAATCTGGGTTACCGGAGTGGGCGCCATCGACGATCAGAGCGCGGATGCTGCCGGGTTGTTGGGGTTGGACTGGTGCGTTTTCCCTACACGCGGCGAGAATGACGAAGATGCTGACACCAAGAAAACGCGTGACCGGCTTCATTGGCGCTCCTGCGCGACCACAGGGACCCGCGATGCGTGGCACGTCCAAGGGCGCGCCAGGGACGACGGGCGACGAATCAGCGGAATGCCTAAAAATCTCCTGGGGCTAATTCCCGCGCTAGGCGTCCCTGCGATCTAGACCACAGGGATGAAATCTTATCGCGCGCCGATCAGCGCCTTGAAGCGCGGGTCGTCCTGAATGGGGCGCCACCACCAATGCACGATCTTGCGAAAGCCCTCGCGGTGCTTGGGGTTCGCCACCAGGTACTCATCCAGCAGCCGCAGCGCTTGATCCTTGTCACCCAGCATCACCCGCACGAACGCCTCGTAGCCCAGCAGCTCTTTCTGCGGGTCGATCTCGGCGGTGCCCTTGGAGCGGTCCAGCACGTGTCGCGCGCTGTCGGTCAGGCCGGCGCGAGTCAACACCGCGGCGACGAAGATTTGCTCATACAACTGCGTGTAGGGGCGGTTGCGCTCCGGAGTAAGACGCACCACGTCAGTCGCGAGGCGCCACGCCGAGCCGACGTCCGGATCGGCCGCGTTCGTCGTCATCATCATCAATTGGCAATGCACGAGCTGCGGATTGGCGGGGAAGCGCCGGTGTCCTTTCTCGCACCAGTCGCTTGCCGGCATGAACAACTCCAGGTCATACGACGTGACGAACAGGCGAAACAGAATCGCCTCGGCGGAGGAGAGATACGCATCCGTCTCGTAGGCGGTGCGCGCGGCGCGGTTTGCATCGACGAGATCGCGGCGCTGATAGTAGAGGACCGACAGGACGTTCCAGGCACCCGCCTGCGTGGGATTCAGGCGCGTCGCATTCTCGAGATCCGCTTGCGCCTGCGCGATGAGCTTGTCCGCAGCGGCGGGATCGGGCTCGAGCCCGCGGGAAAAGCGCGCGAACGAGAGGGTGCCGCGGATCTCGAGCGCGTCGGCATTCTGCGGCTGCGCGGCCAGCGCGCGATCCGCGTGCCGCAGGCCGAGCGTCAACCACTTGTCGGCCTCGCGCGGCTCTCGCTCGAGACGCGAGCGCTGATACGCGACGCGCGCGCGTTGCACGATGGGCTCGCCCCAGCGGCGGTCCGCCTGTTCGGCGATATCGAGCAAGGAGTCCGCTCGGGCGCACTGCGCTGCCGCCGCGGCGGGATCCGCACCGCTCGCCGCAGCCGCGTCCTTCTGCGCCTTTTGGGCGCGCTGGACGAGTGTCCAGGCGTCGACGCTCGCGGTACCGGCGCGCTCCTCGCGCAGCTTGACCTCGTCGCCGAGCCGCTCGCGGAGAAAGAGGGCGGCCTGGCTGACGAGCGAGTCACGCATGGCGAGCGGCGCGCCGATTGGCAACTCGAAGCTCTGGCGCCGCACGTCCGCGCCGCTGGCGCCGTCAACCAGCCGAACGGTAACGCGCGCGCGAGAACCGACTGGCTCGACTGCACCCTCGACCAGCGTACCGGCTACGAGCGCGCGCGCGATCGAGTCGCGTGAGACGTCGCGACCGCGGAAGGGCGCCACGCCGCCGCGCGACACGACATCGAGCGCGCGAATCGCGCTCAGTTGATCGATCAGTGCCTCGCTGAGTCCATCCGCGAGGTAGCGGAGTGAGCTGTCGCGGCTCTGATCGCTGAAGTAGAGCACCGCGACGCGATTCTGTGCGAGCGCCCCGCTCCCCCCGCTCCCGCCCCCGCCCCCGCCGTGGCGGCGGCCGAACAGCAGCCAGGCGCCGGCGGCCAGCACGATCACCCCGACGCCGATCCCGAAGCTCGCGCGGCGTCGCCACGCGACCTGCGCGCGCGACGGCCGTCGCGCCGCGGTGATGCGCGAGACGTGTCCCGTGCTCGCGGACGTAAGCGCTTTCGCGAATTCCCCCGAGGTCTGAAAGCGATCGGCCGGCACCTTCTCGAGCGCGCGCTCGATCACCACCTCCAGCTCGTCCGGAATGGCGTCGCGCACGATCTTGAGCCGCGGGACCGCGTCGAGCGAATGGCGCGCCATGATCGCCTGCGCCGTCGGTCCGGTAAACGGCGGCTGGCCAGCGAGCGTCTCGTAGAGCACGCACGCGAGACTGTAGATGTCGCTGCGACGGTCCACTTGTCCCGACCCCGAGGCTTGCTCGGGCGGCATATAGGCGGGGGTGCCGATGGCCAGCCCGGTCTGCGTCAGCTTGTCGCCGCCCGCGGCGCTGACGGCGCGCGCGATGCCGAAGTCGGTGACGATCGCGTGACCGCCCGACAGCATGATGTTCTCGGGCTTGATGTCGCGATGCACCACATCGTGGTCGTGCGCGTAGGCAAGTGCTTCCGCCACTTCGCGCGCGATCTGCAGCGCATCGTCGACCGGCAGCTGCGGCTCCCGCTCCAGCCGGTCGCGTAGGGATTCGCCTTCGACGAACGGCATGACGTAGTACAGCGTCCCGCCCGCGTCGCCCGAATCGTAGACCGGCAGGATGTTGGGATGCTGCAGGCGGGCGGCGAGCTTGATCTCGCGCAGGAACCGGTCGCGGCCGAGGGCGATAGCGATCTCGGGCCGCACCGTCTTCAGCGCGACGAAGCGCTCGTGACGCGTGTCGCGCGCGAGGTAAACCAGCGCCATTCCTCCACGCCCCAGCTCCCGATCGATGACGTAGTGATCGGGCAGCGCGGCGTTCAATGCTGCAAAGGGATCAGTCACCTGGATAACGATAGTTGTGGCGCACTTGCTCAGCGAGCGCCCGGGGCAGCGCCCGCAGGTCGGCGACGGCCCAGGGCCGGTCGCTCGTGACGAGCAAGCGCCCATCGGCCGCATCGACCACGATCATTTGTACCCGCACCGAATCGTGGCGCGCCGCGATCGGGTCGAGGCGCCCATAGATCGCCAGGCCGGCGCTGGTGCGCCGCGCGAGATCCAGCGCCGCAAGCTCGGGGCGTGACTGACCGCGCCAGCGCTCGCGCACGACGGCCTGGGACACCGCGACGAGCGGCGGCATGCTGTCGAGCTGCGCCGTGAGCCCTTCCGCCAGGCGCACGCGCCAGGGTTCGAGACCGGGCACGAAGATGTCGAATGGTGCAACCGCGGCGAGCTGCGGGTTGGGTGCATGACGGCGCGCGTAGCGCACGAAGCTCACCGAGCCCGCGATGGTGAGCATCACGGCCAGCGATGAAAGTCCGATGAGCAGACGCTTTGAGGTCAATTGGCGCCCTCCTACGCGCGCGGGTAGCTTCGCATTCTGCTCACCCGTTCACAAGGAGTTTCCCGCATGATGCGCCGTTCCACGCTCGCGATGGTATATGCTCTCATGGTCCTCCCCGCCCCGGGATTTGCGCAGCAGGCAGCCTCAGACAGCGTGCGACTGCATCAGCTATTCGCGCAGCAGTGGGACTACACCATGCGCGAGTATCCGGAGTTCGCGACCTCGGTGGGCTACCCCGGCCAGAACGCGCGCTGGACCGATTACTCGCTCGAGGCGATCGCCCGGCGCAAGCGCGAGCTGAACGATCCCTTGAACGCGCTGCGCACGATCGATCGCGCGAAGCTCGGCCCCACCGATCAGCTCAACTACGACCTGTTCCGGCGCAATCTGACCACCGCGCTCGAGGAGAGCCGCTTCCCCGGCGAGCTGATGGCATTGACCCAGCTCGATGGCGTGCAGCAGGATGTGCCGAGCACGATCGCGAAAATGCCGGCCGGCAGTGTGACCGACTACGAAGATATCCTCGCTCGGTTACGCGCCGTGCCGGTCTTGGTCAACCAGACGATGGTGCTGCTGCAGCGCGGCGTGGCATCCGGAATCACACCGCCCCGGATCACGCTGCGCGACGTGCCGTCGCAGGCGCAGGACCTGGTGGTCGACGATCCCCTCACCAGTCCATTGCTCACAGCCTTCACGCACTTTCCCGCCGGCGTGCCGGCGGCGGACCGGGAGCGGTTGCGCGCGGCGGCGGTAGCCGCCTACCGCGATTCCGTCGCACCGGCGTTTCGGAAGTTGAGCGTATTCCTGCGCGACACATATCTGACCGGCGCACGCACCACCACCGGGATGCGCGACCTTCCCAATGGGTTAGCGTGGTACCAGGTCCGGGCCCGCGCGTCCACCACGACCGACCTCACCCCCGAACAGATTCACGCCATGGGACTCGCGGAAGTGAAGCGGATTCGCGGCGCAATGGACAGCGTCATCGCGGCCAGCGGGTTCAAGGGCACTTTCGCGGAGTTCGTGCAGTTCTTGCGTACCGATTCGCGCTTCTATTGGACCACGCCCGACGATTTGATCCATGCATCCCGCGAGCTCATGAAGCGCATCGATCCCGAGTTGACGAAGCTCTTTGGCACCCTGCCCCGACTCCCGTACGGTGTCTCGCCTATTCCTTCTTATTCAGAGCGCTCGCAGACCACGGCGTACTACCAGCCGGGGAGCCCGCTGTCGCATCGCGCCGGCACCTACTTCGTCAACACCTACAATCTTCCCGCCCGCCCGAAGTGGGAGATGGAAGCGCTCTCGCTCCACGAAGCGGTGCCCGGGCACCACCTCCAGATTGCGCTGGCACAGGAGCTCGAAGGCGTGCCCGAGTTCCGCCGCTTCGGTGGCTACACCGCCTTCGTCGAAGGCTGGGGCCTGTATAGTGAAAGCCTGGGTGGGGAGCTGGGTCTCTATACCGATCCGTACAGCAAGTTCGGCCAGCTCACCTATGAAATGTGGCGCGCGATCCGCCTCGTCATCGACACCGGGATTCACACGATGGGATGGACCCGCCAGCAGGCGATCGACTACTTCAAGGCCAACGCCGCCAAGACGGAGCACGACATCACGATCGAAGTCGATCGCTATATCGTCTGGCCCGGGCAGGCACTCGCCTACAAGATCGGAGAGCTGAAGATCAAGGAGCTGCGGGCCTACGCGACGACGACGTTAGGCAGCCGGTTCGACGTGCGCGCGTTTCATGACCAGGTGCTGGGCGCCGGGGCCGTGCCACTCGATGTGCTCGACGCCCGCATCCACGCCTGGGTGGCGTCGGTCCAGGGGGGGCCGCGCTAGTGGCTCTGCACCGGTCGCGGCGGCGGCCGCCTCGGTGGCAGTAGCGCCAGGCGCACTGTGCCATCGGGGTGATACTCGGCCACGAACAACGTCGCCTCGGGCTCGGGGTCGGACCCGCGGCGACTCGCTCGCCCCACCATGACGCCCACGCTCCGCAGCTTTGATCGGTGGTAATGGGTGACCGCGTACTGTGCGACCTGCTCTTGGAATGCCGCGAGCTCTTTCGGCTCGAATGCGGCATGGCCGTCGTCAAAGATCATTACCAGCATGTATGTCGTATCGACGACCATGACCATGGCGTTGGTGATGTGAAATTCTCGCTGGATGTCCGACTGAAGCTGCAGCTGAAATTTGGGGAGCGCGTCGCAACCGAGGGCGAGCGCGCAGAGGGCAGGGAGAGCGTATTTTTGCATAGGCTCCGTCCGGAAATTCACCTGCCGTCGTGCTCCGCGCAATGCACGCTGATGACCATCAGTTGAAACGCCCCCGTTACCATCGTGGCGCATGGTCACCGTGTGCACGATTCTCCCTCTCGCTGAGCGCCCGCGCATCGACGCCGCGGGGGATGGCTGCTTCGACACGCTGCATGCCGATTCCTTGCGCGAAGCGCTGTACGTCGCGCGCCGCCAACGCGTAGACGCCGTGATCATTTCCGTGCATCGCTGTCACGGCGAGGCGCTGCCCGGTGTCGCGCGCTTCGTCCGCGAGTTCCCTGCCATTCCCGCCGTCGCGCTCGTCTCCCGGCACGACCGCGAAGCGACTGAAACACTGTTGCGCCTGGGCGCTACCGGTGTGCGCAGCGCCGTGGACTGCACCGAGCCCGATGGCTGGCGACGGCTGCGCGATCTCGTGGGACATCCCGCCTCGCCGGTTGCCGCTCGCATCCTGGCGCGACTCATCCCCGCGCTGCGCGAGCCGTCAGTAGAAACGCGGCTGTTTTTCGAGGCGGTGGCGAGGCTGGCGCCGGCGCTCAGCACCGTGCGCGGGTTGGCGCGCCACCTGCGCGTGCGGCCCAGCACGTTGATGTCGCGCTTTCATCGCGCCGCGATTCCCTCTCCCAAGAGCTATCTCGCGGGCATGCGCCTGCTGCACGCTGCGTTCCTCTTTCAGAACCCCGGCCTGTCAGTCTCGGACGTGGCGTACCGGATGGACTACTCATCACCGCAGAGTTTTGGCCGGCATCTGCGCGCGATTCTCGGCGTCACCGCCGGAGAGTTTCGCCGCCGCTTTCCTTTCGACGTGGCGCTGGCGCGCTACATCGATCTGCTCATCACCCCGTACCGGGAGGCCCTGCGTGCGCTTCACCCCTTTAACGCGGGGTCGTGGGACCAAGGCCCGAGCGCCGAAGCGATCTCCCGGGCGGGGTGAGTAAGGCTAGTCGGCCGCGGGCCGGATCTGATGGTCCGTCGTGGCTTGATCGCGCCGCAGCACCGAGAACCTCGCCATGCCGCCGCGCAGTCGCTCGGCCAGCTGGGCGAGCTGCTGAGATGTTGCCGTCAGTTCGCCCATAGACGTGATCTGGGCTTCGGTGGCCGCGGCCGTGTTGTTGGCGTTATCGGATGCCGCTGTCGAGATACTGGCGACTTGCTGTAGCGATTGTGCCAACTCGGCCAGGCGCTGCGCCTGGCTGCGTGAGACTTCCGCGGTCGCATTGACCAGTTCGCCCATCAGCTGAACACCCTGATGCAGCTCCTGGAGCGCGGCGTCTGCTTCCGCCGCGACCGCGCCGATGTCGCGTACCTTCGTCTCTCCCGACTGCATCGCCCGCGCCGCTGCGTCGATCCCCGTGCGCAGGTCGCTCACCAACTCCGCGACTTCGCGCGCCGATTTTCCTGCTTCGGCGGCGAGCGTCCGCACTTCGTCCGCGACGACGGCAAAGCCTTCGCCATGCTCCTCGGCGCGCGCCGCTTCGATCGCCGCATTGAGAGCGAGCAGATGCGTCTGCCGCGCGATCCGGGCGATCGTCTGCGCGAAGACACCGATCCGTTCCGACATCCCGGACAACCCTGCGACCGTCGATGCCGTCGCGCGCACTTCCTCGCCTACCGCGCGCAGCGTGGCGCTGGCGCGCGCGACGCGCTCACGTCCCCGCTCCGCCGTGCTGACGAGTCGCGACGCATCGACCTGCATCAGCTCCGCCCGCACGCGCAGCGATTCCGCCTGATCGGCGGCCTTGGCACTTTCGCCGCGCGCACCGTCAGCCAGGCCGCGCTGATGGCCGAGGTCGCCCGCCAGGCGCTGTGACGTTTGGGTCAGCGATTCCGTGGTCGCATGCAGCTCCTCCGCGGCCGCGGCCAGCTGTTCGGCGAATGCGGCGACTTCGTCGGCCTCCCGCTGTACCGACGAGATGGTGGTGCCGATCTCTTCGAGCATGCGGTTGAAGCTCTTCTCGAGGAACCCGAGCTCGTCGGCTTCCGCGGCGGCCGCGCGAACGGCGAGGTACCCCTGCTCCGCTTCGCCCATCACGCTGCGCGCGCGGCGAATGCGTTGGATGAGCGTCGCGGGAATCCGCTTGAGCGCCATCGCGACGACGATGAACACGCCCGTTTCGAGATAGGCCATCGTGTCGAGCTCAGAGCCGCCGGGATACAGCTGGCCGTGCGCCCAGCTCGCGAGCAAGTACGCGATCGACGCAACGAGCACCAGGAAGTCGCCGACGGCCTGACCCTGATCGAACGCGTAGGGCAGAACGGCGATGAACAGCGCCGCGACCACACCGCCGTGACCGAACCAGACGACGAGCACGTTGACGAGCAGGACATCGAGCAACGGCAGCATGTAGATGAACCACCAGCGGTACCAGCCGCGCTCGTTGATCAGCCCCACGATGGCGTTGATCACGGCGGCGCCGCCGGCGACCAGGACGATCGTGCCGAACGACGTGGTGCTGATGCCACCCAGTCTCCCGAGCACCCCGAGGACGAAGAGCGCCGCCGCGATCGCCCAGCGGCGGCGGTGACTGCGCTCGAACGTCTCGAGATCCTTGAACCGCTGCTCCAGCGCGGTGGCGTCGTCATTCCAGCCACGCACGCGGGCCGCGAAGGACAGGCGGGGCGTCGGCCCGGGGGGGGGGGAGCTCACTTGGGCAGCCCCCCCCCCAGGCCGAGATCGGACGCGGTGAGGAACACCTCGACGAGATACCCGTCCCGCTCGATCGCCTCTCGGCCACCTTCCTCGCGATCCATCACCGCCATCACCCCAAGCACGTGGCCGCCTTCGCTCTCCACCGCGCTGATCGCTTCGCGGGCCGAGCGTCCCGTGGTGAGCACGTCCTCGACGATGACGACGGGGAAGCCGGACGCGAAGCAGCCTTCGATGCGCTGACCGGTCCCGTGGTCCTTGGGCTGTTTGCGCACGGTAAACGCGTCGAGCAGTTGTCCGCGGCGGCGCGCCGTCAGTGCCAGGGCATATGCAATGGGATCGGCGCCGAGCGTGAGACCGCCGACGGCGCGGGGACTCCAGCCCCGCACGGCCATGCGGTCGAGCCCCAGCCCGCCGACGACCGCGAGGCCATCGCCGGACATCGTGGTGAGGCGAGCATCGATGTAGAAGGAGGACCGGCGGCCGGACGCGAGCACGAAATCGCCGCGCTTTACGGAGCGCGCGAGGAGGAGGTCCTTGAGCGTATTTCTAAGGTAGTAGTAGTCGCTACTACTATTCACTATTGCGCTTGCCGACAATGTTCTTGAGCGCCCCGAGCAAGCCGCCCGACTTGGACGCGTCCTTGGTCTTCGCGAGTGCCGCCTCGAGGTCGTCGGCAAATGCGCTGACCGTCGGCTGGCGGTCACCAGGCTGCCGGGATAGGCCCTTCATGACGGCCGCTTCGAGCGCGGGGGGGAACTTGCGGTTGCCGGCCTCCGACAGCGGCTTCGGCTGTCCACTCAAGAGCTGCTGGAACAACTCGCGCGGGCTGCGTCCGTCGTGCGGATGACGTCCGGTCAACATGTAGTACGTGATCTTGGCGAGGCTGTAGATGTCGGCGCGGCCGTCCACCAGCTCACCGGACAACGCTTCCGGCGCGACATACTGCAATGTCCCGACGAAAAAACCTGTGCGCGTCAGCCGCTCTTCGGTCGGCTGCTCGGCGTCCCGCGCGATTCCGAAATCGAGCAGCCTCACGCGCCGCGCGCGCGGGTCGTACATGATGTTCTCGGGTTTCAGATCGCGATGGATGATCCCGGCCGCGTGCGCGGCGGCCAGCGCGTCGGCGAGTTGGCGCACCAACGCGACGACGTCCGCCGGAGCGAGCGGGCCATCCCGGTGTAAGAAGTCGGCGAGCGGCTCCCCCGTGGCCCACTCGAGGGCGAGGTAGTAGAGGCCGTCAGATTCGCCGAAGTCGTAGGTGCGGACCACACCTGGATGTACAACGCGGGACCCATACCCCGCTTCCCGCAGGAATCGTTTGACCACGATGGGGTCGCCCCTGAGACGCTCGCGCAATACCTTGAACGCACAGGTGCCGCGCTCGGGATGCTCGGCGCGGTAAACCTCCGCCGTCCCTCCTTCGCCGACGCGCTCGAGGAGACGGTAGCCGGCGATCGACCTGCCGGCCAGGTTTTCGAGAGCCATGAGAGTTGTGCGCGAAACTAACGTCTCGATTTGAGGCTCGGCAAGTGATACGATGTGTTGCGCTGGTGGTAACGGCCGTTCTCGCCGCGAGCTGCGGATCGGGGCGCGTGGGGAGTCCTGATACCGCGCCGCGCCGAGGCAACGCATCGCCGCGCCTGTTCGACGCGTCGTCGGTCTACCGGTCGATGGGCGCCCTCGTCGGCGGCGGCGCGTTGCCGTTCATCGCATCCGTGCGCTATCTCGCCGGACCGACGCCCGACTCCACCCTCGCGTTGTTCTCAGTCTCACTCACGAATCAGACGCTCACGTTCCAACGTCGCGGTGCGGAGTTCGTCGCCGAGTATCACGTAGAGGCGTCCTTCCGCGCCGATAGCACCAGTCTCGCGGCGGTGCGCCAGATCGGCAGCGACGAGCAAGTGCGCGTGCGCAACTTCCAGGAGACGCTGCGCACCGACGAGAGCGTCATCTTCCAGCAATTCGTCATCTTGCCGCCGGGTGTCTACTACGTCATGGCGATGGTGCGCGATCGCAATGGGCCCGCATTCGCGCGCGCGGAGCGGGCCGATACCGCCCCGCGGTTCGCTGCGCGGGGGATGACGAAACCGATCGCGGTGTACACGGCCGCAGGGCGGCCCGAGCGCAATGCGCTTCCGAAGCTGGTCGTCAACCCCCGCGCGACCCTGCCGTACGGCCCCGATTCGATGCGCTTTTATGTGGAGCGCTACGGGGCGCCACCGGGGGGAGGGCCGATCGTAGCGCGCGTCGTCGACGGCGCCAATCACGAGGTGTGGCGCGACTCGGTGCCACTGACGGGCGGCCGCGATGTATCATCGGCGACGATCGTCGTCGTGCCCGCGAAGCTTCCGGTGGGCCAGGCGGAGCTTCAGGCCCTGCCGTCGGGAGGCGGTGACACGACCCGTACTCGCTTCCTGGTGAGCTTTTCGAACCAGTGGGTGATCACGAATTTCGATGAGATGATGAGCCTGCTCCGTTATTTCCCGCGCCAGGATTGGGTGGACTCGCTGCGCCGCGCGTCAGCGGACCGCCGGCCTGAGGTCTGGCGCGAGTTCTGGAAGGCCACCGATCCCGTGTCGATGACTCCCGAGAACGAAGCCATCGACGATTACTTCCGGCGGGTGCAGCAGGCAAACATCCGATTCCAGGACGAAGGCGGGCCGGGCTGGCTGACGGAGCGCGGTGAGGTGTTCATCTCCCTCGGCGAGCCCGATGAAATGCTCGATCTGTCGAACGGCATCGATCGCAACGGCGTGCGTGTGCTGCGCTGGACCTACGCGTCGGAGCGGCTCGTCCTGTATTTCCAGGATCAGACCGGGTTCAGCCGCTATCGTCTGACGCCGACGTCACGCGCCGAGTATCAGCGCGTGCTGATGCGAGTCAGGCAAACCGGAAGGTGAGACGCTACCGCGCCCTCTGGATCGCCGCGCTCGCTGGGGATGCGCTGCTGGCCTCTTCGAGCCGGGCCCAGACTGCCGTCCCACCCGATCACACCGCCACCTACCGCGCCGATTCGCTGCGCCTGTCGGGGCGTCCCTGGCATGCCGCCGAGACCTTGCTGGCAGCCGCACGGCGCGACCCCAATCCCAACGCATTTCTGATCGTCGAAGGCGCGAAAGCAGAAGTCCACACCCGGCGTTACGAGCACGCGCGCACGTTGCTCGTGGGCCAACCGTGGCTGCTCGATTACCTCGACGGTGAGGCGCTGGCCGTCCTGGCGCAGGCGGAGTTCGGCGTCGGCCGGTACGCCGAGGCGGCGGCGCATTTCCAGATGGCGCGCGCGCGCGCGCGCGCGGCCCGCGGGCCACTGTTGGCAGTCCGCGCGGGCGTCGCCTTCGATGCGGCGGGGCAGGCGGACAGCGCCTCAGCCGCCTTCGCCGCGGCCCGCGCGGGCGGAAAGTTGGCGAGCATCGACACGTGGTTGCGGGTGCGCCAGGCGCGCGTCACGCGCGATACCGCATCCGCCAGCCAGCTCCTCGCCGACCTGCCGGCACCGGCCGCACGCGATGCGCCGCTCGCGCGGGCGCGCTCGTTGTTGCTTGCCGGCGATACCACGCGCGCCCTCGAGGCATTTCTGACGGCAGGGAAGGGCGGGGTGCTCGACGCCACGCGGCTGGCTCTCGCCACGGGCGATTCGGCTCGCGCTCGCACGTTGCTCTATGGGTTGCTGACGCGAGACCCTCTCAGCGATGACGCCGCTGCCGCCGTGAGTTTGGCCCTCGGGCCGTTGCCGCCGCGTGCTGCCGAGGAGCATGTCGCGATGGCGCGCGCGTTGAATCGCCGCACATCGGTGCGCGATGCGCGGATCCACCTGGAGCGGGCGCTGCGCGCCGGGGACTCGAGTGCGGCCACACTGCTGCTGCATGGCGAGATGCTGGTGGCGTCCGGGCGTCTACGAGACGCGGTGCGTGCCTACGGCGCAGCGGCGCGCGACTCCGCCGCCCGCCCGCTGGCGATCTACCGCCGCGCGCGCGTCCTGGTGCGGCTCGGCGATTCGACGGCGCTCGGCGCGCTCTCCGGATTCGCGGAGCGCTACCCGACTGACAGCGCGGCGCCGGGAGCGCTGTACATCCTGGGCGACCTGCACGATAGCCGAGACGATTGGGGTGGGGCCGGCCGCTGGTACGGCGACTTGATCAAACGGTATCCTGCTGACGCGCGCGCGTCGCTCGCTCGGTTCCGCCTCGCGGTGCATGCAGAAGGCGCCGGCAACCCGGACAGCGCCGCATCGCTGTACCAATCGGAAATCGACGCGGCAGGCCCGCAGCGCACCGCCGCGCGATTCTGGCTCGGCAAGATGGCAGCGGTGCGCGGTGACTCGGGGCAGGCACGCAGCATCTGGCTTGCCCTCGCGCACGAAGACTCGCTCGGCTATTACGGCATGCGCGCCCGTCGCGAGACCGGTCTCCCTCCACTCGCGTTTAAGGCACCTGTCGGAGCCCCCCCGCCCGCGCCTCCCCCTGCCGCTGTCGAAACCGGCCTCGCGCGGATCGACACGCTGCTCCTCGCTGGGCTCGACAGCGAAGCGCAGGCCGAAGTCCGAGTCGTGCTGGCGCACCCGCCACTCGATCTCGAAACGCTCCTCGCGTGGAGCGAGGGACTGAGCGTGCGCGGCTACGGCTCCGCCGCCGTCCGGCTCGGTTGGCAGGCTGCGCTCCTCGCGCCGGGCGAGACCCGAGTCCTGCGCGCGATTTTCCCGTGGCCCAATCGCGCGGCGGTCGAAGCGGAGGCGCAGGAATTCGGCGTCGACGCGCTGCTCCTTACGGCCCTGGTACGTCAGGAAAGTGTGTTCGATGTCGAGGCGTTGTCGCCCGCGGGCGCGCGCGGGCTCGCTCAACTGCTGCCGAGCACCGCGTCCCTGATGGCGCGCGGATTGGACGTCGCTTTCTATCCGGACTGGATTACGGTGCCCGATCTCAACCTGCACCTCGGTGCCGCGCATCTCGCGGAACTGCTCAAGCGATTTGGCCGCGTGGACGCGGCGATCGCGGCATACAATGCCGGACCGCAACCGGTGCGTCGCTGGCTCGAGCACATCGGCGCGGCGGATCCCGATCGGTTCATCGAGCTGATTCCCTATCCGGAAACCCGGGGCTATGTGCGCAGCCTGTTGCGCAATCGCGAGTTGTATCGGGCGTTGTACCAACCGTAGAAATCCCGCTTGACAGTTTTCCGGACCGCGGGTCATTTCTACGCGGCCCGGCACCCCGGCCGGGCAGGCATCCACTGTTTAGGGCGCCCAGTAACAGACTCTGCAGGAGGCGGATCGTGATCAAGGGAAAGGTGAAGTGGTTCAATGATGCCAAGGGATACGGCTTCATTGAGCAGGAAGGCGGCGAAGACGTGTTCGTGCATTTCTCGGCGATTCAGATGGACGGCTTCAAGACGCTGGCCGAGGGTCAGGTGGTGGAGTTCGAAGTGAAGCAGGGGGACAAAGGGCTCCACGCCACGAACGTCGTGCGCGTCTAGCGCGCGCCCTTCACCCGACCATTCCGCCCCGCCCGATTCTCTGGGCGGGGTTTAGTTTTCCCGCCATGCCGCCGCGCCCAGCGCCGCCCATCCCCGCCACGTCAGCCGGGAAGACATGCGTCTTCCTCGTCGACGGCTACGCGCTCATTTACCGCGCGTTCTTCGCCATGATCGCGCGCCCCCTCACGACAAAAAGCGGCGAGAATACGTCGGCGGTGTGGGGCATCACGAACTTTCTGCTTCGGCTCTACGAGAACTACCATCCCGAATACATCGGCTGGGTGCACGACCGCGGCGTGTCCTTTCGTCAGGAGCAGTACCCGGAGTACAAGGCGACGCGCGAGAAGTTGGGGGAGGAGTTGCAGCAGGACTTCGACCGCTCGCTCGAGCGCGTCTGCCAGATTCTCGACGCGTTCCATATCCCCGTCATCGCAATCAACGGCTACGAGGCCGATGACGTCGTCGCGACCCTCGCCGAGCGGGCGGCGGGCACCGGCATGCAGGCGGTCATCGTTTCAGGCGACAAGGATTTTTATCAATTGATCGGTGAGGGAATCGCGCTGCTCAACCCCGGGCGCGGTGGACAAGCGGCCGTCGAGGAGCAGTGGGTCGATCAGTCGAACGCGAGCGAGCGGCTCGGCGTGCCGCCCCAGCGGGTGGTGGATTATCTCGCGCTCGTCGGCGACAGCTCCGACAACATTCCCGGCGTGAAGGGCATTGGCGACAAGACCGCGGTGCAGCTGCTCGAGACCTACGGAGATCTGGACTCGATTCTGGCCCACGCGGCGGATATCCCGGGCAAGCGTCCCCGGGAGGCGCTGCTGCAACAGGCCGACAATGCACGCCTCTCCCGCCAGCTCGTGACGCTGCGGCGCGACGTGCCCGTGGAGCTCGATCTTCAACAGCTGCGGGTCCGCACGCCCGATACCGATACCCTCGCTGCGCTGTTCACGGAGCTCGAATTCCGTACTCTGATCCCGAAGCTCGCCGATCTGGCCTCGGTAGGCGTCGTGCAGCCTGTCGAACCGGGGGGGGCCGCGACACCGCCGCCTCTCGCGGGCCCGCGGGCAGCGCAGCTCGCGGATCCGCGCATCGTCGACGATCCTGCCGACCTCCCCGCGCTGGTTCAGGAGCTGCGTGGCGCGCGACTCGTCGCGCTGCAAGCGGAGCCGGGACTTGTCGGTCTCTCATTCGCGGTGGCGCCCGGCCGCTCGTGGTATCTCCCCTTCGGCCACGTGCCGCGCGAAGGGGAATTCGAGGCCGCGCCGCCACGCAACCTGCCACCGCTCTCGAGTGAGGCGCTCGCGCCCCTGCGCGCGCTCCTGGGCGACGCGACCGTGCGCAAAGCGGGGCACGACATCAAGGCGGCGTGGGTCGCGTTTGCGCACGCCGGTATCCCGTTCGCGGGCGTCACCTACGACTCGATGGTGGCGAGCTTCGTCCTCGATCCGGGGAACCGCTCGCACGCGATCAACGATCTGGCGCGCGAGCATCTCTCCGTCGAGCTGCCCACAACCGCGCAGCTGCTGGGAAAAGGGAAGGGCGGGGGGACGGAGCGAACGTTCGCCCAGGTCCCCCCCGCCGAGGCGGCGCGCGTCTCCGCCGCACAGGCGGAGATGGTATTGCGGCTCGAGGAGGCGTTCCGTTCCGATATCGAGGCACACCACCTCGTACGCCTGCTCGATGAAATCGAGATTCCGCTCATCCCCGTGCTCGTCGATATGGAAGCAACCGGAATCCTTGTCGATCGCGTATTGCTGGGCGAGATGTCCCGCGGCTTCAACAAGGAGCTGACCGCGCTTGAGCTCGACATTTACCGCGCCGCCGGCGGCGAGTTCAACATCAACTCGACGCCGCAGCTCCGGACCGTCCTGTTCGAGCGCTTGAAGTTGCCCGTGCAGAAGCGAACCAAGACAGGTGCCTCGACGGACGTCGAGGTGCTCGAGCAGCTGGCGGCCCTCGGCCACGAAGTGCCACGCCTGCTGATCGAGTACCGCGAGCTGACGAAGTTGAAGTCCACCTACGTGGACGCCCTCCCCGGATACATCCGGGCGGACACCGGTCGCGTCCACACGAGCTTCAATCAGACCGGCGCGGCCACCGGGCGTCTCTCATCCTCCGATCCCAATCTCCAGAACATCCCCGTGCGCACGCGCCGGGGGGGCGAGATCCGGCGCGCATTCGTGGCGCCGCCCGGTCACCTGCTCCTCATCGCCGACTACTCCCAGGTCGAGCTGCGGTTGCTCGCCCATTTCTCGGACGATCCGGCGTTCGTGACGGCATTTCAGCGCGGCGGCGATATCCATCGGCAAACGGCGGCTGTGATCTTCGGCGTCCCGGAGGCGAACGTGACCGCTGAGATGCGCGGGCGCGCCAAGACGATCAACTTCGCGACGATTTACGGCCAGGGCGCGCTGGCGTTGTCGCGGCAACTCGGGATCACGCTCGAAGAGGCGAAGGCGTTCATCAAGCACTACTTCGAGCGCTTCGCCGGCGTGCGTGCCTGGCTCGACAAAACCGTCGATGAAGCTCGGCAGCGGGGGTTTGTAGAGACGCTGTTCGGGCGGCGCCGCTACATCCCCGAGCTGCGGGACCGAAATTTCAGCATTCGTGCCTTTGGTGAGCGGACCGCAACCAACTCCCCACTCCAGGGTTCTGCGGCCGATCTCATCAAAATCGCGATGATCCGAATCCATGCGGCGCTCAAAGAGGCGAATCTGCGCGCCAAGATGGTCTTGCAGGTGCACGACGAGCTGGTCTTCGAGATTCCCGAGGACGAGCGGTCAGTTGCCGGTGCCCTTGTAAAACGCGAGATGGAGGGGGTCGCCAATTTGCGCGTGCCGCTCGTCGTAACTATCGGTGCTGGAAAGAATTGGATCGACGCGAAGGGTTAAGCACGCCTCTTGCAGGAATGGGGGGCAGGGCCCACAATAGGGGCGTCGATTCCGGGCTTTTCGGATCGACGCCCTTTCGCGCCCGGGGGGTAGCGGTGAAAGCACGCGGTTTCACCCTGATCGAGTTGCTGATCGTGGTGGTGATCATCGGGTTGCTCGCGACCATAGCGATCCCGAAGCTCGCCAACACGAAGCAGAAGGCATACGTCGCCCAGATGAAGTCCGACCTCAAGAATCTGGCGACGGCGGAGGAGGCCTTCTTCTATGACAGCACGTACTACACGAGCGCCTTGGCACCGCTCAATAATTTCAGTCCGTCGACCGGCGTTACGCTGAATGTGCTCGAGGCGACGCCAGGCGGCTGGTCCGCCCGGGCGATCCACGCCCAGACCACGCGCGAATGCGTTCTGTACCAAGGGAACGCGGCGCCAGTCGCCCCGGCCACCAGCGAGGGTCGGATTACCTGCACCTAGATCCACCGTATCGGGAATTCCAACGCCGCCGCGAGGGGATGCGATTCGCCCTGAACGGCGGCGTTTGGCTACACCGGCACAAGATCGACGGCGAGCCGATGGTCCACCTGGTCAGCTCAGATAAGGAACGGCTGCTCGAGCTGGGCCGGACGCTGGGATTTCAGGCGCGCTGGCTGCAATACAAGCCGCTCAAGAATCCGGACACCGGGATCCGGGTGCCCGCCTGGCATTGGGATGTGTGGGGAGAAAAGCTGCAGCTGCTCGGCGCTACGTAGTCTCTTCGACGTCGCGCCGCGGCGCCCGGACGCCCGGCCACCAATTCCACCGTCCCGCGATGTGCATGATGGCCGGCACGAGCACCATGCGGATCAATGTGGCATCGAGCAGCACGGCAAGCGCGACCCCGAACCCGATGAACTGCACCGCGAGTACGCGCGTGAACGCAAAGTTGCCGAAGACGATGATCATGATCAGCGCGGCGAAGGTGATCGTGGACGCAGTCGTGGAAAGGCCTTCCATCGTGGCGTGATCGTTCCGCCCCGTCTTGTCGAACACTTCCTTCACGCGCGTCAGCAAGAACACTTCATAATCCATCGACAGCCCGAAGACCGTCGCGAACACGAGCACCGGCACGACGACAAAGATGGCTTCCGTCGGCCCCTCGAGACCAAAGAGACGGGCACCATAGCCGTGCTGGAAGACGAGGACGGTAATTCCGAAGGCGGCGCTCACCGAGACGCAGTTGAGCACCACCGCTTTGAACGGCACGAGCACCGAGCGGAAGGCGAACAACAACATGATCGCGGTGACGCCGAGAATCATGGCGACGATGCCGGGAAACCGGCCGAGCAAGTTCTCCTGCAGATCGAGGCTGGACGCCGCAAAGCCTCCGACCACCACCTCCACGCCGCGCAGGCGGGTGCTCCGGGCGATCGTGGCGCGCACGTGGCGCGCCAAATCCATCATGCCGGTCAACGACACCGAGTCCACGGCGATCACGTCCATCAGCGTCGTGCGCCGGTCGGCACTCAAATAGGCGTTGAAAAACTCGGGATAGCGCTCGCGCACCGCTTCCGGCTCGCCGTAGAACATTGCCAGCTGCAGTGTGGACATGCCCGGCCGGAGCGTGGCCACACCGCGCACTTCGCGCACGCGTGGGTCCTTGGCGATCGAGTCGCTCAAGGCCTTGAGTCCCGGCAGCCGGCGACCCGACAACGCGGACTCACCGGGGGGCAGCCGCACCATCACGCGGAGCGGCTGGATCACACCGCTCGCGCCCATCTCGCGCAGCGCGGCGAGCCCCTGTCCCGATTCCGCGTCCGGCGGAAACCAGTTGCGCGCCGGCAGGCCGATCTTGATTTGCGTAAGTGGAAACGTCAGGAGGGCCGCCACGAGTCCGCCGCCGAGAATCGCGCGCCAGGGATGGTGGCCGAGCGAGCGTGCCCAGCGCTCCCAGCCCTGTGGCGTGTGAATCCAGGCGAGCATCCGCGCGAGCCATTTGGGTCGGTCGATGTCGCGGCCCAGGATCGCAAGCGCTGCGGGCAAAAACGTCGTCGCGAGCAAGACGGCCACCGCAACGACGATCAACCCGCCCACGCCGACCGAGCGGGTCTCGGTGAGCGGCGTGAGGATCAGCGCCGCGAATCCAACGACGACCGTCAGCCCCGACGTCACCACTGCCGAGCCCGCCGTCTGAATCGTGCGCACCGCGGCGTCTACCGGTGATAGGCCGCGGTTCAGCTCCTCCCGGAAGCGCGTGACGATCAGCAGCGAGTAGTCGATGCCGACGCCCAGGCCCACCATGGTCGTGATGTTGAGCACGAAAACGGACATCGTCTGGAACTGCGCGGCGACGGCGACGAGGCCGAGCGCGATCGTAATCGCGAGCACTCCAACGATGATCGGGAGCGTCGCGGCGACGAGGGCGCCGAAGGCGAGCACCAGCACGGCGAGGGTCAGCGGTAGCGCGCGCTCTTCGCCGCGGCGGGTGTCCTCCGTGCTGATCGTGCGGACGTCGTAATCTAGCGCCGGATTCCCCGTGACCTTGATGTCGAACCCGTCCGAGTGCGGCAATCGCGCCAGCGTGCTGCGCACCGTCTCGCGCAGCTCGGGCACGACCGTCCGGCTCACGTCGTTCGTGCTGGCCGGTGTCAGGGCCGCGATGAGAAACGTGGTGTGGCGATCGGTGCTGACGAACGTCGATTCGCCGATGGTGCGGACCGAGATGACCTGACTGATGTACGGCTGGCGGGCGAGCGCGGCCGAGACCGAATCGAGAACGGCTTCAAATCGCGGATTGCTGTAGCGCACGGGACCGTGCACGACGATCGCCACGTATTCCGCGATCGGATTGGGAAACGATGCGCGGATGAGCTGGGACGCGCGAGCGGATTCCGTTTGCTCGACGTTCATGCCGCGCACGGCCAGGACGCGCTGCACGTGGGTGGCTTTCGGAACGAACAGCAGCGCGAGAACCGCCCACGCGCCGATGACCCAGCCGCGCCAGCGGACGATCTGCCTCGCGGGTAACGCGATCACCTACGATCCAAGCACATGCGGGCCACAATCATAGGGACGTGCGAAGTGCAAAGCTAGCGGCGCGGCCTCCGATCTTCGCATATTGCGCCCATGGTGGAACGCCGGCTCACGGGAATGATCGCCGCCGCTGCGGTGCTCATCGTCTTGTTCATCGTCTGGGACGCGTTTCGCCCCACGCCCCGCCGCGCCAATTCGCCGTCCGAGGCCGATGCGCCGCTCAGAATCGCCGAGTCGCCGCCGCCCCCGTCCCAGGTCGCACAACAACCAACGGCACCACCGACGACAACCTCGCAGGGGACCGCGGTCCCCGCCGGTCCGGGGGGGGGCCGCGAGCCTTCCTACATCGAGCTGATGGCGCGCTTTGAGACACGGCGTCGCATTCGGTCGAGTGGCTCGAGCACCTATCTGGGCGAGATGCTCGAGGCGAGCGGAGACTCCATGCTGCGGCGCTGGGAGAATCGCACGACTTCGCCGATTCGCGTGTGGTTCGCCCCCACGCATGCCGCGAACTTCCAGCCGGCATTTCTCGATGCCATCCGAGCGGCCTTCGGCCTGTGGACCCACGCCGGTGTCCCGGTCCGGTTCGAGTTCGATGCCGACTCGACGAACGCGGAAGTCACGGTGAAGTGGCGCATTCAGTTCGAGATCGAGCGCACCGGACAAACCGACGTCACATGGGACGAGAACGGCACCATTCAAAGCGCGACGATCACGGTCGCCACCTTCGATCCCAAGGGGCGGCCGATGGACGCGGATGACATCCGCGTCGTCGCGACGCACGAGGTGGGCCATCTGCTGGGGCTCGATCACTCGAAAGACTCGACCGACATCATGTTCCCGACCGCGAAGGTCCGGGATCTGTCGGACCGTGACGTGCGGACGGTGCTTCTTCTTTATCAGCTGACGCCGGGGAATCTGCGCTGAGCCCTCGCAGCATCACCTCGTTCCTGACTCACGTCGCACCTCCTCAATCGCTGGCGCAGACCCTGGATACGCGCGTCCGGGAAGCCGAGCTGATCGAGAAGCTGGACGGCGGCGCGGTACGCTGCTTTGCCTGCGGCCACCGCTGCCTGGTGAAGCCCGGGCGGCGCGGCATCTGCAAGGTCCGGTTCAATAAGGAAGGGACGCTCTTCACGCCGGCGGGCTACGTCGCCGCGCTGCAATGCGATCCCACCGAGAAGAAGCCGTTCTTCCACTGCCTCCCCGGCAGCGATACGCTGACGTTCGGGATGCTCGGCTGCGATTTCCATTGCGGCTATTGCCAGAACTGGCTCACGTCACAGGCGCTGCGGGACGACGCGGCGGGCGTGATGCCCAGCGACGTGACGCCAGATGCGCTCGTCGCGCTGGCCCAACGCCACGGCGCGCGCATGGTGGGCTCGTCGTACAACGAACCGCTGATCACCGCCGAATGGGCAGTCGATGTGTTCAAGGCCGCGCGGCCCGCCGGTCTGAAAACCGCGTTCATCTCGAACGGCAACGCCACGCCCGAAGTGCTCGACTACATCCGGCCGTGGACCGATTGCTACAAGATCGATCTCAAGGCGATGGACGATAAGCGGTATCGCGAGCTGGGCGGCGTGCTCCAGCACGTCGTTGACGCGATCCGCCTGGTGCACGAGCGCGGCTTCTGGCTCGAGATCGTGACACTGATCGTGCCCGGGTTCAACGACGACGAGGGCCAGCTGACCCGCGCCGCCGAGCTGATCGCGTCGGTATCGCCCGAGATCCCGTGGCATGTCACCGCGTTCCACAAGGATTACAAGATGACGGACCCCGAGAACACCCCCGCCGCGACGTTGCTGCGCGCCTGTGAAATCGGTACCGGGGCGGGGCTGCGGTTCGTGTACGCGGGGAATCTCCCGGGGCGAGTCGGCCGTTGGGAGCACACCTATTGCCCCGACTGCGGCGACTTGCTGATCGAACGCTACGGTTACGTCATCAAGCGGCAGCGTGTCGGAGCCGACGGGCGCTGTCCCTCCTGTAGCCGGCGGATTCCAGGCATTTGGTCGTAGCGCTCCTCTTGCTGTTGGTGCAGGGCCCTCTCACCACGCCCGCGTTCGATAGCGCCGTGCTTGGTGGGATTCGACAGGGCGCGTATCCGGGCGCGGCCCTCGTCGTCGGTCGCCACGACACCATCCTCTTCGCGAAAGGCTACGGCCGGCTCACCTGGGCGGCATCGAGCGCGGCGGTCAGTGTCGACAGCACCTTCTGGGATCTCGCCTCACTCACCAAAGTCGTGGCCACGACGCCTGCGCTGATGCTCCTCGTCGAGCGCGGGCAGGTGGGACTGGACACGCCCGTGGTGCGTTACGTGCCGGAGTTCAATGGTCCTGGCACCGCGGCGATCACGGTTCGCCATCTGTTGACGCATACGTCCGGTTTGCGCGGCACGCTGCCGTTGCGCGAAGCGGCCGACAGTGCGGCGGCACTCCGCATGGTGCTCACCACGACTCCGCTCGTGCCGCCTGGCGCGCGCATGGTGTACTCCGATCTCAACGCGATTCTCTTGGGCGAGATCGTGCGGCGCGTGACGGGCACGCCGCTCGATGCGTTCGTGACGCACGAGGTGTACACCCGCCTCGGACTCGACCACGAGATGATCTTCCGCCCGCCCCGACGACTCCAGCACCGCATTGCGCCTACGGGGTTGTGGCACGGACATCCCGTCGCCGGCATCGTCAACGATCCCAGCGCCGCTAAGCTTGGCGGTGTGGCGGGCCACGCCGGCCTCTTCACGACGGCGATCGCGCTCGCGCGCTTCGCCCAATTCATGTTGAATGAGGGCGTGTTGGCGCAGCATCCACGGATACTCAAGCAGGAAACCGTCCACCAGTTCACCCAGATCGCGGTGCCGGCACGCCGCGGCGCCAGCGCCCGCACGCTGGGATGGGAGGCGCTGCCGACCGGCGAGGAGACCTCGAGTGCCGGCACGCTGTTCGGCCCGCACAGTTATGGACACACCGGCTGGACGGGGACGTCGCTGTGGATCGACCCCGACCGCGACCTGTTTGTTCTGCTGCTCACCAATCGCGCCTACGACCCCAGAGTGCGCGGCTCGTTTACCAAGCTGAAGGAAGTTCGCGGGCGCGTGGCCGACGCCGCAGCGCGCGCCACAGATGCCCGCCCGCTCGCGCACTGAATCCCGAAACCCGACGCTGATTTACGACGGCGAATGCGGCGTCTGCCGCAAGGCAGTGGAGCTGTTGCGCCGCTGGGACCGGGAACATGTGCTCCGCTTTGTACCGTTCCAGGACTCAGTTGCCGTGGCGCGGTTCGGGATCGCGCTTCCGGCGCTCGCGGCCGCCATGCATCTCGTTTCCCCGGACGGCCGCGTGTATCCAGGCGCGGATGCCATCCCTGAGCTGCTCAGGCTGTTTCCCGGCAAACGCTGGCTCGCGCCCCTGTTCCGGATTCCCGGGGTGCTGCCACTTGCCCGTCGGGTCTATGCCTGGATCGCGGTGCGGCGGAAGTGTCTGGTGCGCGGTATTCCAGGTCGCTAGGTTCGGCAGGAGGAGACACGGTCTGTGACGACTGCAGTGCTCAGTGCTGAAACGGTCCGCCAGGCGTTACGCCAGGTGAAGGATCCCGAGCTCGACATGAACATCGTCGACCTCGGCCTCGTCTACGATGTCGAAGTCGAGGACGGTCTGGTGCGCATCAACATGACATTGACGTCGCCGGGGTGCCCGGCGGGGCCGATGATCACGAACGACATCTACAAGGTCGTCCGCGCCATCGAAGGCGTGAAAGACGTCGATATCGATATCGTATGGGAGCCGTACTGGACCCCTGAGCGGATCGACCCAAAGATCCGCGCTATGATGGGATTCTAGCGCACCGCTTCGAGCAGGGCGTCGCCCAACACATCGATCTGCCAGCGTCGCAGTTCACCGATCCGCTCGAGCGCCGCGCGATCCACCGGCCGTGCACGCACCACCGCCTCCAACGTGGTCCTGCCGCAAAGCACTCCCGCCTCCAGTCCCAACTCCGCCGCAACACGGTTGCGAACGGCTTTGACTCGTTCGAGACGTACATCGAACCCGGGATCCTTTTGCGGTCGCGGGCGTCGCTCGAGTCGCGGCAGCTCACTGTCGCTGAGAGATTTCGCGCGTCCCACGGCGTCGAGCAGCGCATCGCCGTGACGTCGCGCCAGTGAGCTCGGCAGCTCCCGGATGTGTGAGAGATCGGCCCGAGTCGCGGGAAGTGCGCGACTCACCGCGATCAAGGCGTCATTGCCAATGATTCGGAACGGCGCCTTGTCGTCTCGTTCAGCGACAGTATCCCGCCAGCGATGTAACAGTCGTAACGCCGCCAGACTGCGCGGGCCCAGTCCTTTCGCGCCTTTCAGCCTCAAGTACGTGTCTTCTTCCCCGCTCCCGGCGGGGCCCGTCCAGCGGAGGGACTCGAGCTGCTTGAACTCGTCCATCGCCCAGGCGAGACGCCCCAACGATTGAAGGCGCTGCTCCAGCGCATCGCGCAGCGGGAGCAGGTAGTGCGTGTCGGCAGCGGCATAGGCGAGCATCGGCGGCGTCAGCGGCCGGAGCGACCAGTCCGCCTTTTGGTGCTCCTTGTCGAGCTTCACACCGGCGTACTTCTCGAGCAGCGCGGCCAGTCCAATGGCCGGCTCGCCGGCGAGCTGCGCCGCGACGCGGGTGTCGAACAGGCGAACGGCGTGAAAGCCGTAGTCGCGGTCGAGCACGCGGAGATCGTAGTCGGCGTCGTGGAATACCTTCTCGAGCTGTGGGTCTGCCAGCAGGGCGCCGACCGGGGCGAGGTCAGTCGCGGCGATGGCAACGGGATCGATGAGCGCGGTCTGTGTCGGGCTCGAAATCTGCAGTAAGTAGATACGATCACGAAAACGATGGAAGCTCGCCGCTTCGGTATCGACGCCGACCCGCGACTCTCGCCGCACCGACGCGATGAACGCCGCCAGGTCCTGCGGCGTGTCGACGTATTTCACTCCTGCTTCCCTAGCGCCTCCATCCCGGCGGCGATTTGTTCCAGCGCCTTGGCTAACGTCCTGTAGAATTCCGGATCGGGAGCCTGAGGGGCTCCGCCCAGCGGATCGCCCGCGCATTTGCGGGCGGCTCGCGCCGCATGACGTATGTAATCGGTGGTCACTTGCATGGATCGCTCCGCAGTGTTGGCCAGAAAGATACGCAGCGCTTTCGCGCCGTGCAGTCTCGGCGAGTGGCCGACGCCCCTCGAGGAGCAGCCGGCGCTCGCGCGGGCGCTCGGACTACAGGCGCTCTGGCTCAAACGTGAAGACAAGAGCGGCGGCAACAAGGTGCGTGGTCTCGAATTCCTGTTCGCCGGCGCCGCGCCGCGATCGGTGTTTGTGACCGTCGGCGGCGCGGGATCGAGCCACTGCCTCGCGACCGCGCGGCACGCCCGGACGCTGGGCCTGCGCACCGCCGTCGCGCTCTTTCCGCAACCCGAGACCGATGCGACCCGCAGCATCCTGGCCGCGACGACGACCGCCGCCGACCGGGTGGTGCGTGCCTCGAGCATGATCTCACTGCCGTGGGCGGTGCTGCGCGCGTGGCGCGCAGCGCACCACCTTGGACGAGGCAAGCCCCACTGGATCCCTGGCGGCGGTGCCGATCCACGGGCCGTGATCGGCCACTTTCTCGCGGCGCTCGAGCTCGGCTCGCAGCTCGACGCGCCGCCCGACACGATCGTCGTCCCGTTGGGCACCGGCGGAACAGCGGCCGGCATCGCCCTCGGCATTGCCTGGCTCGGCTGGTCGACGGAGATCGTCGCGGTGCGTGTCGCGCCATCGATCGTTGCCAATCGGTGGCGCACATTGCGACTCGCGCGCAAAGCAGCGGCGATGATACGTCGGGCGGGTATCGAGTTCGCTGTTCCGCGTTCGACAAGTCGCGTTCGCGTCGTGGATGCGATGGGAAGGGGCTATGGCCATCCCACACCGCAGGGCGAGCGCGCGACAGCGCTGGCGGCCGAGTATGGCCTGCGTCTTGACCCGACGTACGGCGCAAAGGCTTTCAGCTTTTTGCAACGTGCCGACGTGAACGCTCAACGAGTCGTATTCTGGCATACATTCGCGTGGCCATGACCGCCGTTCTCTTCATTCACGGATTCCCCTTCGACCATCTGATGTGGCGACATCAGCTCGCTGCGTTGACGCGCTGGCGATGCATCGCGCCCGACTTGCCGGGCGCCGGTACGTCCCGCGGCTCGAAGTCAGCCGATGAATTCTCGATGGGCTCGTATGCCGACGATCTGATCGCGCGTCTCGACGGTTTGCAGGTCGGCCCGGCTGTCGTCTGTGGGCTGTCGATGGGTGGCTATATCGTGTTTGAGTTCTTGCGTCGGTTTCCCGAGCGCGTACGCGCCGCGATTCTCTTGAACACGAAGGCGGCAGCAGACACGCCGGAAGCCAAACGCGGTCGAGATGCGTTGGCGGCAACCGCACAGCATCGTGGCGTGCAAGCGGTCGCCGATGAGTTGCTACCCAAGGTGCTTGCGCGCGCCACGCTCGAGCGTCAGCCGGCGGTGGTGCGTGAGGTGACGGAGATGATCCTGCGCCAGCCGGTAACGGGCATCGTTGGAGCGCTTCGCGCATTGCGCGATCGTCCCGATTCGACCCCGTTACTTGGGCAGATTCGGATTCCGGTTTTGGTGGTGGCCGGGGACGACGACCAGATTACGCCGGCCGCAGGAATGGAGGAAATGGCTCGCGCCATTCCGGGGGCGCAGTTCACGGTCATTCCTGGATCGGGTCACTTGTCGCCGCTGGAACAACCGCAGGCGGTGAACGCCGCCCTCAACGCCTTTCTCGGGCAGCTCTAGTTACGAGCCCTTGCGCTGCGGCTTGCCGGGCGGGTTTTCGCCTTGAAAGACGTCGCGATTCTTCGCGATATAGTCTTTCCATTGGGGCGGGACGTCCTCTTCCGGGAAGATCGCCGTCACGGGACACTCCGGCTCACACGCGCCGCAGTCGATGCACTCGTCGGGATGGATGTAAAGCATGTCCGGCCCTTCGTAGATGCAGTCCACCGGACAGACATCCACGCAGGATCGGTCTTTGACGTTGATGCAGGGCTCGGCAATGATGTACGTCATTCCTGCTCCTGAGTGCTAATCTGAGAAGCGCGACCGGTGGCGAATCGCAAACCTAGACGGGCGCTTACCTCAGTCAAGGGACTAATTGGTATCTCCGATACCAGCAGGTATCATTTCGACCCCGCCGGATTCTTTGAAAGTCTTGCGCGGAAGGTCCGCGCGAGTATCCTAGATACCCGTGGGAATCATTCACCAGCGTCGCAAGGCCGAAACCCGCTCCCTCCTCGTTGCCGCTGGGCTCGAGCTGTTCGCCGAGCGTGGCTTTGAGATCGCGACGCTGGACGAGGTCGCGCTTGCCGCCGGATTCACGAAGGGCGCGATCTATCGCCACTTCCCCTCCAAGGGTGCCTTCCTTCTCGCCCTCTTTGAGCAGTATGCCGCTGTCGCCCGAGCCGGCTCGGGCGCACGACAGGCTCCATGGTTCATTCCGCTGACTGTTCAGTTTGCCGCTCAGGCCACCCGCGACCCGCTGTTGCGTCGTCGCCTGGCAACCGTGCTCTCCGAAGCGCCGGATGGCGAGTCGGCTGATGGCCAGCTGCTGAAGGCGCTCGCTCGCGTGTTCAATGGCTGAGCGCCTCGTCGACCTGAGTCACGAGATTGAGCACGGGATGGTGACCTACCGCGGCTTTCCCTCGCCCACGGTCAGCGATTGGCTTTCGCGCGAGGCCTCGACCGCTCGCTACGCGCCGGGCACGACCTTCCAGATCGGCAAGATCGAGCTGCTCGCCAACACCGGTACATACATCGACGCCCCGTTCCATCGTTACGAAAACGGCCGCGACGTCGCGGGCTATGCTTTGGAAGCCGTCGCCGATCTGCCCGGCGTCGTCGTGCGCGTGAGCGCCGCACCCCAACGCGCGATCGACGTCTCTCGCTTCAGGGGCCAGGACGTGAAAGGGAAAGCCGTGCTGGTGCACACGGGCTGGGACGCGCACTGGCGCACCGATACGTACTCCGGCGGTCAACACCCCTTCCTCACGAAGGACGCGGCCGAATATCTCGTGAAGGCCGGCGTGAGGCTCGTGGGGATCGATTCGCTCAACATCGATGACGACAAGGACGGCAGCCGCCCTGCTCACACTATCCTGCTCGGCGCCGGCGTAGCGATCGTCGAGCATATGACGAACCTGGCGGCGCTTCCCGACACGGGCTTCCGATTCTTTGCCGTGCCGCCGAGGGTAAAGGGAATGGGGAGCTTCCCGGTGCGCGCCTTCGCGCGCATCGATCGCTAGGCGCCCCCCTCAGTTCGCGAGCGCGCGCACTACGTGGGTCAGTCCGTGGACCACGCGCGCCATCCGGTCGTAGTCGAGCTTGTCGGGTGTGTCCTTCGGCGTGTGGTAGAAGGGATTCCGGTACGGGGCGGTGTCGGTGATCATGATCGCGGGGTATCCCTCCCTCCAGAACGACCAATGGTCCGACCACGAGACTCCCGGAACCCACGAGGGCGCCGCGGCGCCCTGCGTCGGCAGCGTGGCGTGGGCGCGGAACGCGGCGATCGCCCGATGCAGCAGTGCGCGCGACCTGAGGTTCGAGACGAACCCGATGAAGTCGCCCACATTTGGATACGCGAGGTTCAGCGGGAAGGGGTAGCGCTGGCTGCCTCTTTCCGTGTCGTAGTAGCCGATCGATTCAATCGACAGCATCGCCACGATCTGATCGTTGCGCGCCCGCGCCGCCGTCGCGTAATGGCGGCTGCCCATGTTGGCCGTTGGAAACGATGGCGGCTCTTCGTTGGGAAAGAAGACAAACCGCACAGTACGTGATTGCCGCTCATGCGCGAAGACCCGCGCGAGCTCGAGCACGCCCGCGACGCCGCTCGCATTGTCGTCCGCGCCCGGCGCATCCTCTGCGGTGTCGTAGTGTGCGCCCAGCACGACGACTTCGTGCGCGTGACCTGGGACGCCGGGAAGCGTCGCTTCGATATTGCGGTAGCTGCGATTGCGCGCGACGAACTCCTGCGAGACCACATTGTATCCGAGATCCTGCAGACGGCGTTCGATGTACGCTGACGCGCGCAGGACGTTGGAATAGGTCTCGTCGCTGCGCACGCCGATGTCGTGCGCGAGTGCTCGAACGTGGCGCTCCAGCGCCAAGCGGATCAGCCGCTGATTCGGCGTGAGGGGCGGCAGTGAGCCGCTGAACGCCGGTCCGGGCATCTTCACAGTGAAGAGCCAGATAACGAGGAAAAGCAGAGGCAAAATGCTGGCGATCGCAATCATGCGGATCCGCCCCCAGCGAGTGCGGGGAGTAAGGCCGAAGCGCATGGCCGGCAATGTGGCCAGGATTGACAGGTTTTGGCCACCCCGCTATATCACGCTGCATGCAGCGTACGTCTTCGCACCGGCATCACCACGGTCACTCGGTCCACGGGGGATAGCCGGAGGCGTGTAGAGTCTTGAATCATCACCGACGCCGGCCCCCCAGGGCCGGCGTCGTGCTTTTTGGCGGCGTCGCGTGACCTGGGGGATACCGGCTCGGCCAACACGGAGCCGATCGATGTCCACATTCGTCCCACGCGTCGTCCCCTTCCGTCTCGGCCTTCCCAAAGGCCGGATGGAACAGAGCGTGCTGACCCTCCTCGCCGACGCGGGCATTCGCGTGCGTCCCAGTGCCCGGGGTTACCGCCCCGATGTGTCGCTGCCCGGCGCCGAGGCGAAGATGCTGAAACCCCAGAACATCGTGGAGATGCTGGCCCTCG
>WNFC01001610.1_pt1 | contig 31821 bp, 26 predicted proteins | sample 5400541 | NCBI WGS metagenome assembly WNFC01 (sample SAMN13153342, study PRJNA577476) | soil metagenome | isolation source: 120 cm saprolite under Douglas fir tree site 2 hole 2 replicate 1 | place: USA:California | collected 2015-04-18
ATCTCTCGCTGGTCTACATTTAGGTGAAACTTTGTGCCGACGTGTTGGGAAAACTCTTTCTCGGTCAAACTAGCGGGCATCGATCGATCTCCTTCGACAAAAATCGGGCTCACTTTCGGATCGGAGTATATCATCCGCCGGACGAGGGATTGTTCCGGGGATTATTCCGGCGCGTGCGTAGTGTCTCAGTTTCCCAATAGTTTAGAGATCGGCCTGCGATGGAAAACGATCCACGAAGCCACACGAAGCGGCTTTGTTGGTGGGACTTGGTGTGGTTTCGTGGATCGTTCTTATGTAAACCACAGGACCACACGAAACGAAACTCAGACACTACCGGCCTGTAGAACCTAGTTGCAGTCAGCGTTATTTGAGAGTTAAATAACGTCACTCATGGTCGGGCAGACTCTCGGCAATTACAAGGTTCTCCAGAAGCTCGGCGCCGGCGGACAGGGGACAGTTTATAAAGCCACGGACAACAAACTCGGCCGCACGGTCGTCCTCAAAGTTTTGCCGGCTGAACTGACTGTCAAAGAAGCCAATCTGAAACGTTTTGCGCGCGAGGCGCGGCTTGCGTCAGCGCTCGATCATCCGAACATCTGCACGATCTTTGATCTCGACGAAGCCGAAGGTTTGCACTTCATCGCGATGCAGCACGTCGAAGGCCGCAATGTGCGCCAACTGGTCAACGGGCGGCCGTTGGAATTGGAAAGCGCTTTGCGGAAAGCGCTTTGCGCATAGGGATTCAGGTGGCGGACGCTCTGACCGCGGCACACGCGCGCGGCATCATCCACCGTGATATCAAATCCGGCAACGTGATGGTCACAGACCATGGCCAGGTAAAGGTGCTGGATTTTGGCCTGGCAAAACTGCTCGACGAGACGGAAGCGCAGACCAGCGGCATTCATCAGACTGAGTTGACTGAGATGGGCGTGCCCTACGGCACGGCGACCTACGCAGCGCCGGAACAAGCGCGCGGCGATCGGGTCGATGCGCGCGCCGATATTTTTTCAACCGGCGTCCTGCTTTACGAAATGCTGACCGGCACCTGGCCGTTTCGCGGCAAATCCACCGTCGATGTGCGCCATGCCGTGTTGTATGACGCGGCCAAGCCGCTCGCCGAAGCCCGGCCGGGCCAGACGCCGGCGCGCTTGCAACCGATTCTCGATCGCGCGATGGCCAAAGATCCGGGCGATCGTTATCAAAAAATTTCAGAGCTGCGCGACGACCTGCGCAAAGTCCTGCAAGAGGTTTCGACCGGCGCGCCATTTGAAGTGACCGCGGCGCCGGCGCGTCACCTGGCCGGAGCGAATCCGGTTTCGCGCGCGATGCGCTGGCTCAGGACGCTGACCGGATCCGAACCGCACACCAGCTCGCCGCAGTTGACCTCGGTTCCGGCCGCGGGAACTCACGAAACGCCATTTACCACAGTCACTGATCGCGAGAAGAAGAGCCTCGCTGTTTTGCCTTTCAAGAATCTGAATAGCAATCCGGCGTCGAGCTTTTACGAATTCGCTTTGGCCGACGCCGTGATTACCGAACTCGCGCGCATACGTTCGCTGGTCGTGCGGCCTTCGTCGGTAATGTCGAAATACCAGGGGCAGCCTGCCGACCCGCGCGACGTCGGCCGCGAGTTGAACGTGGACGCCGTCCTGTCCGCTGGGTTCATTCATGTGGGCGAGCGTTTCCGCGTCACCGCGCAACTTTTGGACGTGGCCAGCGGCGAGATTCTGTGGAGCGACCGCATCGACGCAGCGGCCGCGGACATCATCGCCGTGCAGGACGAGATCACTCAGCGCATCGTCGATGGCCTGCGATTGGAACTCAGCCCGGACGAGCAGGCGGGTTTAGCGCAGCCGGCCACCGTGAACGCCGAAGCCTACGAAGAGTACTTGCGCGGCCGCGATCGGTTTGCGCGCTTTATCTTTCGCACCGTGGCCGAAAGCGATTGCGATGCGGCCATCCGGCATTTCAATCGCGCGATCGAACTCGATGAGGCGTTCGGGTTGGCGTACGACGGCCTGGGCGCGTGTCACGTCAATCGCGTTTTCAAGGGCCTGGGCGGCGCCGAAGATTTCGAGCGCGCTGAATCAGCGTTCGTTAAGGCTCTGGCCATCGATCCAAACATTATCGAAGCACGCATGCTGATGGTGTTCGTTTATCTGTGGCGCGGCCAGAAACAAAAAGCGCGCAAGGAAGTTGCGCGCATGCGCCGCGAAGCTCCGAACGAGGCGGTGGTCCACTTTGTGAAAGCGACGTTGCACCGTCTGGACGGCGAGTACGAGCGCGCGCTGCGCAGTTACGATCGTTTGGTACACCTCGATCCGGCGTCATTCGTGGTTGTTAGTTACAATCGCGCGCTGATCTTTCTCTATCAGGGAAAGTTCGCCGAAGCGCAACGCGAACTTGATCGCGCGGCCTCGGTCGAGCCGAACAATCCGTTGTTGAAAACTTTTCGCGCCCTCGCGTTGTATTACACGCGCCAGGTTGATAAAGCTACTGCCCTGTTGCGCGAGGCGCTCGAGCAAAATCCTAATCTGCACGGCGTGCGACCGTTTCTGGCGATGTGTCTGAGCGCGCAAGGACAGCACGAGGCGGCGCGCGCCGAGTTGAATGACGCAGCGATGCGAACGGCTTCGGTCGATCCGGATATCGCCTATGCCGTCGCGTCGGTTTACGCGCTGGAAGGCGAACGCGACCAGGCTTTCGAATGGCTGGATCGCTCAGCCGCGCTGGGAAACGAGAACAAACCTTGCTTTGAACACGATCCGAATCTGGCGTCGCTGCGCGAGGATCCGCGGTTTGGTGAGTTGATTCGCCGGATCACTCGTCCTGCAGCTTAGCTTCGGGTTTTAGTGGGTCTCTGTTATACTGCCTGTGCTCGCCTCGCCGGGCATCCGGCCCGGACGCAAGTCACCCCGACAGCTTTTCGGACAGACTAACAGGTTGAGCGAGGGATTTTATGGCCGTCAACCCGACGGCCGATTGAAAGAACTGCACACCCAGGTTTCAGAGCGCGTCCTTAATTGGTTAACGCTAGGCTCCCTGGAGGCTGTTGCCGAAATCGAAGCAACACCGAGCGGTTCAACGGAGTTTCCATTTGGACAGTTCAGAACCTGCTCGCGACGCGAGAGATGTAGATCGAGTTGATCTCCCCCATGCGCGCGAACCCTACCAAGTCAAACCTCGCCTGCGAGCGCACGCGAGCCTGACGGATCAACTGCCGGCACATTCTGCCGGCGATTTCCCGAAACAACTGAGCAGAGAACGACGCGTTCGTTTTGGCGGAGCCCTCCCTAACCGCCCCCACCCCGGCCGGGCTGCCCGTCTGGGGACCCCGGGTCGGGCTAATGCCCCGAACAGCTCGCCCTTGCTTATTCACCGCGTGCGCGACGCGCGCTTCGCCTTCGGGCTTGGGCGTGCATGTCCGCGCCGCAGAAAGTAAATCAATGTCAAGAGAGTTAATTGTAAGTATGAATGGTCGCGAAAAGAAAATCGCGATCGTGGAAAACGAGCGCGTTACGGAGTTCTACATCGAACGGGGCTCGGAGGACCAGGGCATCGTCGGTAACCTTTACAAGGGCCGCGTGATGCGCGTGCTGCCAGGCATGCAGTCAGCGTTTGTGGACATCGGTCTCGAACGCGACGCCTTTCTTTATGTCTCGGATTTCTTTGATGAAGAAGCCGAGTTTGAGCGCATCGTGGTCGACACCGCCAAGAAGGGCGACGTCGCGACGGCGCAACTGGCAGCGGCCGAGCATATCGAACAAACGCGCATCGAGCGCGAGCGGCACATAGAGGCGAGCCACGAACGCGCTGAGCCGCTGCGCGAGCTGGAGGGCGCCGACTTCATTGCCGTCGAAACCTCCGCAACCCCCTCCGCCATAGCTGAAGAAGAACCGTCCAGGGAAGCGGAAAAGCGCCGACGCGGACGTCGCGGCGGGCGTCGTGGCCGCCCGGAAAAGTCCGAAGCTCCGCGCCCTGAAGCCGAGGCAATCGAAACGCCGTTCATTTCCGCGACCGGGTCGTTCGAGCGCGTCAGCGATGACGAAGAACGCGTCACGAATGGCGAAATGCTCAAGGATGCGCGCCTCCAGGAGCGCATCATGGACGAAGTGCACGCCAGAAGTCGTGGCGGCCCACGTTCGCGATTTCACCGATGAGGTCGCCGACGAAAGTTCGCGCGGACTTTCGTTTCAAAGAGTGAGCGATGATGAAGACCTCGCGGCCCAACGCGCAGAAGTCGTGGCGCCCGCCACGCGACGCGCCTCACCGAAGAGAGAACCAGCGAGCCGCAGGAAGACAGGCGTGATCAGCCGATTCTTCAAGACCCTGAAGACTGAAGAAGGGCCGGAGACCGAAGCCCCGGCCGAGCCGGAAACTTCCGCCGAGGTTTTCCCCGACGCCGAAGCCAGCATTACCACCGGGCGCGCGCACGAAGAGTTTGCGACGCGGCGCGGTGGGCGCAGACGTCGCCGGCCGAATAAGAAACCGACCGACATCGTCGAAGGCAATGGCGGTAACGGCTCTGCTGAAACGATCGACCTGCCCGAACCAATCGAAGCGCAGGCAACTCCGGAAGTTATTGCCGAAGTGCCCGCGGTCGCAGAGGAGACTCCTCAGGCGGCGCCTCGTGACCCTCGTCGTCCGAGCCCGCGCGGAGGCCGCCGCCCGGCGCGGCGTGAACACAAGCAACCGATGATTACCGATCTCTTGCGCGAAGGCCAGGAGATTCTGGTGCAGATTGCCAAAGAACCGATTGCCAAGAAAGGCGCGCGCATCACTTCGCACATCGCCCTGCCCGGTCGCTATCTGGTTTACATGCCGACGGTCGAACACCTCGGCGTGTCTCGTAAGATTGATTCAGAAAGCGAACGCACGCGGCTGCGCAAACTGATTCAGAAGATTCATGCCGATGAGAAAGTTACTGCCGGCGGTTTTATCGTCCGCACGGCCGGCGTGGGAATCAGCGAAGCCGACCTGCGCGCCGACGCAGCCTATCTGGTGCGCGCGTGGCAGGACATCCGGCGCGATGCGGAAAAGGCGAAAGCGCCGGCGCTCGTGCATCGCGATCTCGATCTGGTGCAGCGAATCCTGCGCGACCAGCTCTCGGAAGACTTCACCGCGATCCGCATCGACTCGGAAGAAGAGTATCAACGCGTCGTAGAGTTTGTGAACCGGATGTATCCGAAGATGGTCAAGCGCGTAAAGCTTTACACGCGCGATGAACCGATCCTCGAAGCCTTTGGCGTGCAGGCCGAGATTGATAAAGCGATCAAGCCGCGCGTGTGGCTGCGATCCGGCGGCTATCTGGTGATCAATCAGACCGAGGCGCTGGTTTCCATCGACGTGAACACCGGCAAGTTCGTAGGCCGCGGGGCGACTCGTCTGGAAGACACGATCACCCGGACGAACATGGAAGCCGTGGAAGAGATCGCCCGACAGATTCGCTTGCGCGATTTGGGCGGCATCATCGTGCTCGATCTGATCGACATGGAAGAGCGTCGCAACCGCCAGCGCGTGATGACCGTGCTACAGGACGCGCTGCGCCACGACAAGTCGCCGACCAAGGTACTTTCATTCAACGATTTCGGTTTGGTGATTATGACCCGCAAGCGCGTTAAGCAATCGCTTGAGCGCACGCTGTGCGCGCCCTGCTCGTACTGCCAGGGAGCGGGTCTGGTGAAGTCACCGCAGACTGTCTGCTATGAAATCCTCGAGCAGGCTCGCCGTCTATCGAAAGAGAACGCCGGCGACGGCTCAAGACAAGCGATGTTGCGCGTAAATCCCGAGATCGCGCGCGCCCTGCGCGCCTCGGAACGCGATGTGCTGAACGAGATCGAAGACTACCTGGGCGCGGTTGATCTCAGCAGCGATCCTCGTGTACATCAGGAGCAGTTCGATTTCGCGTTCGTGTAAGTTGCGATTGGGCTGAGCCCCTGGCCCGACCGTGAGGGAGGGCTCATCAGCTAACGTTCTGAGCCCTTGCTTACGCGCGGGCTAGTGCCCCATCTTTAACTTATCTGCTTTCGGGCGATGGAGTCCGCCATTAAATGCCTGCGTGCTGATGACTCCTACCAAATCTCTGGTTAGGAGAAATCTACGTGGGCAAATTGTTTTTGGCAGGCATCGGTGGGTTCATCGGATCAACTCTCCGTTATGCGGTGACCGGATACGTCCAGACCTGGACCAAGAGCATAGACTTTCCCTACGGCACGCTGGCCGTAAACCTCATCGGCTGTTTTGCTATCGGGTTCCTTTCTTATCTGGCTGAGACTCGCGGCGTCTTCACGGCCGAATCACGCACGTTAGTATTCATCGGCATCATCGGCGGGTTCACGACCTTCTCAGCCTTTGGCAACGAGACGATGAACCTCTGGCGCGATGGTCAGAATGCCCTGGCCGGTGCCAACATTGCGGCGCACCTCGTGTTTGGATTGGGCGCTGTGTGGATCGGCCGCGCGCTCGCTTATCAGATTTGGAGATGACGGGCATGATGCTTCCCGAAGAAGGTTACCTGCTGCGGATTTTTATCGGCGAGAGCGACCGGCATGGCGGCAAGCTGCTTTACGAATGGATTGTCATGAAAGCGCGCGAGGAAGGCCTGGCCGGTGCGACCGTGATGCGCGGCATGATGGGTTTTGGCGCGCACAGCCGGATGCACACGTTCAAGATCGAGCGGCTGTCGCAGGACCTGCCCATTATTATTGAGATCGTTGACACGCGCGAGAAGCTGGAAAAATTTCTTTCCCTCGTCGACAACGAAATTGAAGAAGGCATGGCGACGCTGGAGAATGTACAGATTCATTTTTATCGGAGCGGGAAGACGGGGCATTAGCCCGACCCCAGGTCCCAGACGGGCAGCCCGGCTGGGGTGGGGCGGTGAGGGAGGGCTTATCAGCACTCGAACTGAGCCCTTGCTGACGCGCGGGCTAGTGCACCGCTTTATCGGAGCGGGAAGACGGGGCATTAGCCCGACCGTAAGGGAGGGCTCATCAGACTGAGCCCTAGCTGACGCGCGGGCTAGTGCACGGCTCATCAACAGGGAGACAAATAGATGAAGCTAATTCATGGCTCTTTTGTGATTGCGCTGACGATTATTCTTGGCTCTGCGCTGTTAGTATCCGCGCAGAAGGTAACTGCGCCTTCAGCCGCCTCGGAAGTCATGCTAACCGTCGGCGGCGAGGTGACGACGTCTCTGAAGTTAACGCGCGCGGACCTGGATAAATTCGCGCGACAGACGGTGCGAGCGAAGGATCATGACGGCAAGGAATATAAGTACGAAGGCGTTGCGATCATCGACATTCTGCAACAAGCGGGACTGAAGTTTGGCGACGCTTTGCGCGGGAAAGCGCTGGCTCTTTATCTACTCGCTGAAGCAGCGGATGGTTATCAAGCGGTTTATGCTCTTCCTGAGTTTGATCCGCCAATCAGTGATCGAATGATCCTGCTTGCCGATCGTCGCGATGGCGGTGCGTTACCAACCGCGGCCGCTCCGTTGCAAATCATCGTCCCCGGCGACAAAACTCACGCTCGCTGGGTGCGGCAAGTAAGATCGCTGACTATCCTGCGTGCCCTAAATCAGGGGGCACTGGGCGTTGAGCCGTGGGCAGGTAGTTGAGCCTGGTAAGTTTCAGTCTTGAACGGCCGGAACCCACGCCTGAGATAATTCGGCAGCGCGGCGGGATCATCGAGCGTGCACGTGTGCAGCCAGACGCGATTCGCCCCGTCGGCCCAGGCTTGTTCGGTGGCGCAGGTCAACAAGTGTTTGCCCAAACCGCGGCCTAGAAATTTCGGCAGCAATCCGAAGTAAGCAATCTCAACCGAACCATCTTCGCAACGGCACAACTCAAAATAGCCGGCGGTGGCGTCATCCTGGGTCATCAGCCAAAGAGAGATTTCCGCTTTCTGCAAATGTGTCGCGATTTGTTCATCCGTCCACGGCAGGCGATCGATCCAGTGATAGTTTCGCCCAACTTCGACGTAAAGATGTCGATAAAAGGAGGGCGAACAGTCATGCGCCTGCTCGACGCGCACGCGAGGATCGTCACTGCGCGCAGCTTTCAATTCGGCGGAGCTGCGCATCTCGAGATAGGTGCGCGTGACTTCGATTGTCGCTGACGGTTGGTCCGACTTGTCTGCTTTCCTCCGCTTTGTGTCTTCGTGTCTTTGTGTTTGATGGTCACTTACGTTTTCCGTCTGTTGCCGCCGCCCGCGCTCTTGGATGGAACCGATCGTAGGCCTTGCGCATGTGCAGGTCAGTGATATGCGTATAGATTTCGGTTGTCGAAATGTCGCTGTGTCCCAACAACGCCTGCACTGAGCGCGAATCCGCGCCGTGTTGCATCAGATGCGTGCCAAAGCTGTGACGCAGCGTATGCGGCGAGATATCAGGCACGCCGGCATGCGCGGCGTGCGTCTTGATTATTGCCCAGGCAGCTTGCCGCGTCATCGATCGACCTCGGTGCAGAAACAACTCCGACTTTCCTTCATTGCCGAACTGCTTGCGGATCGCGGTGTACCTTTGCAGCCAGTGGACCGCACTTTTCCCGATCGGAATGCGCCGCTCTTTGCTGCCTTTGCCATGACAGGAAATCAGGGCCGCATCGATGTCGATGTCGCTGGTCCTGAGCGAGCACATCTCTGAAACTCTGAGACCCGCGGCATACATCACTTCCAGCATGGCGCGATCGCGAACCCCAATGTCGGTCTTCACGTCGGGCGCATACAGCAATCGTTCCATCTCTTCCTCAGTCAGAAACTGCGGCAGGCGCGAATGCCTTTGCGGCGTATGGATGTCTTCGGCCGGATGACGTTTGATGTATCCGTCGAGCATAAGAAAACGAAAGAAGCCGCGGGCGGCGCTGACCGCGCGCGCTACGGACGAAGGCGCCAGCCCGTCGCGGGACATACGCGCAATCCACTCGCGTAAGTCCTTTCGCTCAAGCCTTTCTATCTGCTTGCCGGTTTTTTGCGACCAGCTTTGCAACTTGGCAATGTCGCGCGCGTAACTCTGCAGCGTATTCGCGGACAGGCCTTTCTCAACCTGAATGTAGGTGAGGAATTCGTGGACTAGATCGCGCTTGTGGATGCGTTCGGACATCGCCAGATTATAGACCGGCGGGCAATCCCACGTCCTCCGGCAGCAGGGAAAATATCACGGCGTCCTGTGACTCGCCGTTAATCAAGAGGCGGTTTCGCAGCACGCCCTCGCGCACGGCGCCGGCTTTCTCGGCAACTTTCTGGCTGGCGATGTTGTCGACCGCCGCGAGGATTTCGATCCGATGCAAACCAAGCTGGGCGAAGCCAAACCGCGCAACCAGCCGTGCCGCCCGCGTTGCTACTCCACGGCCGGCGGCGCTGGTCCGCACCCAGTAACCAAGATTCGCCATCTGATGCACGCGATTGAAAAAGTTTAATCCCACCCCGCCCAGAAACCTGCCGGAGTCCTTTTCGAAGGTCGCAAAGCTGTACCATTCATCACCCTGCGCCGCCTGTGCTCGCGAGGTAACAAACTCCCGGCTTTCTTCAATCGAATAGTTTTCGTGACACCAGGGCAGCCACACTGAGACTTCGGCAATCGATTCGCGCGCTGCTTCGTACAACGCGCTTGCGTCTGCTTCGCGATACGCCCGCACGATGATACTGCCGTCGGTTAGTTCATCGTTCGGGTTCATATCGCGCCGGCCTTTTCAAGTTTTGGCTGGCGGCGATAATGGTGCGTCACGGGCCGGCGCCGGCCAATGCCAATCGCGTTGCGCGAGATGATCAAAGTCGGCGGCAGTTGGCGGCGCTTGAATTCATTCGCGGGGGACTCGACGCGATTCAAAATGTCGTAAACCAGTTCGAGGTCGTGACCCGCGGCGATGATCGCTTCCGGTGAAGCCTTTTGCTCGAAATAGAGCTCGAGGATCGGATCGAGCTTGTCATAGGGCGGCAGAGATTGATCGTCGAACTGTCCGGGCGCGAGTTCCGCCGATGGACGCTTGTCGATAATCGATTGCGGAATCAACTCGCGATCGCGATTGTACAACCGCGCTAGTTCGTAGACTTCGGTTTTCAAAACGTCGCCGATCACCGCGAGCCCGCCATTTGTGTCGCCATAAAGCGTGCAGTAGCCGAGCGCCAGTTCTGATTTATTTCCCGTCGAAAGCAGCAGCCGCCCCTCGGCATTCGAGATCGTCATCAGGATGTTGCCCCGCAAACGCGATTGCAGATTCTCGGCCGCGTGCGAGTTGCTTCCGGCCTTTGGCTCAGGCAAACCGAGTTCGTTTCGCAGAGATTGATACGCCGCAGTGATGGGCCGCTCGATCACCGAAACGCCCAGCCGCCGTCCCAACTCGATCGAATCTTCGATGCTGCCCGGCGAAGAGTAAGGCGAGGGCATCATCACGGCCAGCACGTTCGGCGCGCCCAAAGCTTCGCACGCCAGCGCCGCTACCACGGCCGAATCAATGCCGCCGGACAACCCAAACAAGGCGCCGGTGAATCCGTTCTTGCGCGCGTAGTCGCGAATGCCGAGCACCAGCGCCTGGCGCACCGTTTCGATATCATCGCCGGGCAGACAGCGTGTGTCCGCGACGCCGCACTCGAGATCGACTGTACCGATGAATTCTTCGAACGGCGGCGCCTGCAAAATGATCCTGCCGTTACGATCCGCGACGATGCTGGACCCGTCAAAGATCACGCCGTCGTTTCCACCGATCAAATTTACGAAGACGATGGGCAGGCCCGCGGCCCTGGCACGGTGCGAAACCATCTCGCATCGCCTTCCCATCTTGCCTTTGTTGAAAGGCGACGCGTTGATCGACACCAGCAGGTTCGCGCCCATCTGAATCAACTCATCGGCCGGATCGTTCGCGTAGAGACGTTGCTTCCAAAACGTCTTGTCGTTCCAGAAATCTTCGCAGACGGTGACTCCGAGTTTGCAATCGTCGAGGTTGAACAATCTTCGTTCGCGCCCGGGTTCAAAATAGCGAGGATCGTCGAACACGTCGTATTCAGGCAGTAGCGTCTTGTCCGCAAAGCCGATCAACTTCTGGTTGCAAATCACGGCAGCCGAATTGTGGAGTTGGCGGCCCGTCGCTTGAGCGCTGGGCCGCACGGTGCCGACGATCGCCGTCAAACCCGCAGTCGCTTCGATGATTTTGTTCAGCGGGTCGAGAGCCGTCCGCACGACGTCCGGATCAAGAAACCAGTCGAGCGAGGTGTAGCCCTGGATCGTGACTTCGGGAAAGACGATGAGGTCCGCCGCATCTTGCTTAGCTTGTTCGATCGCGCCGAGGATCCGCGCAATGTTACCTTCGTAATCGCCATTGGTCGTATTGATCTGAGCGATGGTGACGCGCATCTACGGTGATTTTAGCACTGTTGAGCATGAGGTACCGAGAGCGGTAGCGACCGGGTTAATCGTCACGACGAGTACAACTTCGAATTATAAAAGGGCGCGAAGGCCGCAATCAAGGCCGCTTCAAAACTCATTGAGCGCGTCAGCAGGTCGCGCGAAAGCACACCCCAGGCGCCCTGCTTGCTCCGCACATCGCGCGCCCCGGCAACTTCGTCGATCACGATTCCCAACTCGCGTTTGCCCCCGACGACATCTTTTACAATCGCGTCGGGAACTTCGATCGACGGGGACATGCCAAAGCTGCCGCGTTCGCCGTCGGTCACGTAGGCCCAGCCGCGCAGAAACGTGTGCCACTGGCCGTCAACTGAGATCGAATGAAAGCCGCCCTCGAGACCGGCGTAAAGATCGGCCTCGAGTTTCTGCTGCCTTAAGATTTCGCGCACGGCGAGCGCACGTTCGCGCGCGCCGCTCATCAACTCCCAGTCCGTTAACGGCATTGCCGGCGCACTTGTCTGCACTGATCTGGCGACGACGCTCGTATCGCGCCAGCCGGAATCGATCTCCGCGATGCGCGCGACGGCGGCGCGTACCGCCATGATTTTCGCGGCGCGATCAGAGCCCAGCGCGATTCGTTCAATGCGAGTCAGCACGAGCCCTCTTTCCACAACGGTCGAGTTGACATCGAAGCCTTGGCGTTGTTGTAATCGAATCCTGTTAAGAGTTCAACCCTTGGGTTGCCGCGCTCAGAAGACAAAACTAAAGTTTGAACTCTGGTGGAGGTGCGATCTTGTCCGTTGCTGAATTGATTTACGATTGGAACAAAGTCGATGCGACGTTGAGCAAACCCGATCGCCACATCGGCTTTGACGACGAGACGTTGCGCGACGGCTTGCAATCGCCCTCCGTCTGCGAGCCAACGGTCGAGAAAAAGATCGAACTGCTACACCTGATGGAGGCGCTCAGCATCGACACCGCCGATATTGGTCTGCCCGGCGCGGGCGGCACGCATGCGGCGGGGGTCGAGATGATGGCCCGCGAGATTGCTAACAAGAAGCTAAAGATCCGTCCCAACTGCGCCGCCCGCACGCACAAAAACGACATCATTCCGATAGTCGAAATCTCGCAGCGCGCCGGCCTTCCCATCGAAGCCTGCACGTTCATCGGCTCCTCACCGATTCGTTTCTACGCGGAAGAGTGGACGCTGGATAAACTCCTGCAGATGACCGAAGAAGCCGTGACTTTCGCCGTAAACGAAGGCTTGCCGGTGATGTTCGTCACCGAAGACACGACGCGAGCGGATCCGGCAACGATTCGCGCGCTGTACACAACGGCGATTCGTTGTGGCGCGCGCGCACTCTGCGTGTGCGACACGGTGGGACACGCCACACCCGATGGTGCGCACGCCGTGATGAAATTTGTGCGCGGAATAATCGACGAACAGGGCGAAAAGGTAAGGCTCGACTGGCACGGCCATCAGGATCGCGGCCTGGGCGTGATCAATTCGATCGCCGCCATCGAAGGCGGCGCGGATCAAGTCCACGGTTCGGCGCTCGGCATGGGCGAGCGCGTCGGTAACACTCCCATTGATCAGTTGTTGGTTAATCTGAAATTAATGGGGTGGATCGAAAATGATCTCACGCGTCTACGCGAGTACTGCGACAAGGCCGCCGAAGCTTGCCAGTGGACGATCCCACTTAATTATCCTGTGTTTGGACGCGATGCTTTTCGGACCGCTACGGGAGTGCACGCAGCGGCGGTCATCAAGTGCTACAAGAAAGGCGACACGGAACTTGCCGATCTGATTTACTCGGGTGTGCCCGCGGGCCAGTTTGGCCTGAAGCAAGTGATCGAGATTGGACCGATGAGCGGCAAATCAAATGTAGTCTTCTGGCTGGAGAGTCGCGGCCTGGAAGCGAGTGAAGAACTCGTCACCCGAATCTATGAGCGCGCCAAGCAGGCCTCGGCGGTGCTGAGCGAAGCTGAATTGATGACGATGGTTTAGAAAAAAGAAGAGCGCGGGTAGGCCCGCGCTCTAAAGGTCCCGTTCCGGAATTACCTAATTGATCGGAATCGTGATCGTTGCGGACCCGGCCTTGCCTGCCGGAAAGCGCTTTTGTCGCGCGATGCGTAACGCGGTCGCGTCCCCGCCCGAAGCCTGGGTTACCCGCCCGTTCTCATCGTAAGTAACCTGAACCGTTACCTTCTTCGCTCCTGACGTCGGCGATGACTGACTCTTGGCGGCGCTGGTGTTGGCAGCAACTGGCGCATCCTTTGCCGTTAGTTTCGCGGCGTCCTGAGCCTTCGCTCGTTCCTTCGCTCGTTCTTCGCGCTGCCGCTTGGCGGCCAGATCAGCCGCATCGGAGCTGGGCACGGGCTGGCTCGGCTCGCTCTCGGCAGGCGTGGCTACATTCTGATCCGCCGGTGCTGGTTGACTAACTGAGGGTTTCGCTTCATTCGCCACCTTCGCTGCTTTGCTGCGGGCGTACAGTCCCCACGGGACGCCAACCACTGCAACTATCAAGGCGACCGCCGCAAACACGGCACCCAGCCTCCAGGGCTTCTTCATCCAGTGCGATTCGTTTTCCGGCCGGGAGAGAAACTCTCCCATCGCCTCGACCTCGGGTGGCGAAAGAATTTCGCTCAGCAGATCCTCCTTGTTGTAACTAATAGCCAGGGGGACCTGTTCGATTGGGTCGCTTTCTTCTTCTTCTTCTTCTTCCGGACGGTCATCGTTCGCGAGAAAAGGATTTCCGGGCTCAATGCCTTCGTCCATTCGCCGCAATCCTTCGAGGACGACTGAAGTCCAGGGTTGGTTGATCGTGTGTTCCGGGGCTTCAAACGCAGGGCTGAATGTGAATGAGGCATTCGGCAGCGTAAGCGCATAATAGACAGCCTCGATGCCGCGCAGCGAGCCAATCCGGGCGTGCACGACCGAGCCAGCCTGAAGATAGAAGTATCCGGGGCCGATTGAGTAGATAAGTTTTAGACGGCCGGACTTTCGTTGGTTGCAAAAAAACTCGATCAGCTCGGCAAGAGAAAGATCGCTGAGTTCTCCAGTAAGTGCCATGGGTTGTTCCTTTTTCTATATAGTGTGAGAGACGCTCATCCCGTTGATGCGGATCGGCGGACTTGCGCCTGACAAGAGTTACTAGGGAAGCTGAAAGTTATAGTTTATCTGGCCGGTAACTTTAACCGGCTGGCCTGAGAGTTTGGTTGGCGAAAACCGTGCCCGGTAAGCCGCTTCCACTGCGACTTCCCGCAGAGTGCCCGGCCCGGACAAGGCTCGCGCCGAAATGACTTTGCCGTTTTCGTCAACTACTACTTCGACCTGGACCATTCCCGACTGACGCATTCTGCGAGCGGTATCGGGATACGAAGGCGGCGGTAAAGCCAGCGCCATTCCATTGAGCACACCGCCAGAAACCGGTTTAAGCAAAGGTCGCGGGGCAGGCGGCGGCGCGTTGTCACTAACGACAACAGCTTTCTTGTTCATATCGACAGCCGCGCCCCGTAAATCAGCAGGCGCGGGCTGAGCAGCGGATAATTTGAGTTTGTCGAGCGATGAAGTTGGCAAAGGCACTGCCGCCGCAACCTTCTCGCCCTCCGCGTGATTCGCTGAAGTACCAGAGTTGGCAGCGGGTTTCACTTCCTTGGAAGTCTCCACTGTTGGCTTGACTTGCGGTCTAGCATCTTCGTTCTTCACGGAAGGCGCGGAGTTGCCGGCAGGCTCGACCATCTTCGCCATTGTGGCGTCGAGATAATAAAAGATTGTTCGATAGGTGACCTCAGTTGGTTCGAAGGCGATCTTACCGTTCTCTACGACCGCAACCGAAGTTGTCATCTTCACCCAGTTACCCAGCGAGTCAGACTCGTATTTGTAAACTTCCTTGCTGACCAGCGAGCCGTCAGCGTTGACCAAAGTCATTTCGCTGATATTGCCCTTATCGTCGTACTTGTAAACTTCGCGGCCCGTGAGCGTCGATCCAGCGATGGGAAAGTATTGGTTCTGGGTCTTGCTTCCCTTGAGATCGTACTCGGCGGTTTCGAGAACAACTCGCTTACCATCCTCCACTGTCTTACCACTCGCAGTAGAAAGCTTGACTACTTCCGTCCGGATGCGGCGCACCGGACCCTGTAATCCATCGCGGAGGCGGTCGCTTTCGTTCCCTGACGCGGCCGCTGGTTGCAAGCTGTTCGCTTTCGCGGACAAGTTGGTCTGCCCAAACGCCGCCGTGACCATCCACGACACGAGCAGGAGTGTGAAGAGAATTCTGGTGACTTGCTTGGACATTTTATTCTCCTAAGAATCTGGGCTGAAAAAGGTGAGCACGGGGCGCTTTCAAACGGTAAGTTGGAGCCGGACAGGCGGCCTCGACTGGTATATTATCGTGTTAAAGCAAGTTTGTCTAGAGCCAACATTAACTTGGTACGGGCGAAAAGAGCCAGTAAGTAAGCCTATTTCACTTTTGAGTGGCTGTTATAGGCGACGAGCAGGGCGGCAATCTCGTCGATCAGGCGGACAGGATCGCTGTGGCCGGTGGCGTCATTACAGAAGATTGAGAAGGCGAGAACCTCGCCATTTTGGGTGGTTGCGTAGCCGGAAAGCGAATGGTCGTAAGTCAGTGTACCCGTCTTGGCGAACAGCTTTCCGGCTTCGCGAAGGAGTCGTGGTTTTAGGGTCCCGTCGCGTCCTGCGATCGGGAGCGAATCGTGAAAGACCCCCGCCGAGTTGGTCTTACTGATGGCCACAAGCAAACGAGCCGTTGCTTCGGGTGTTACGAGATCCAAACGCGAAAGGCCGGAACCGTCACGTATCGCCAGGCCATCGATTGGAATGCTACTGCGATCGAGCCAGGACTTTACGACAGCAACACCGGCTTCATCATCACCGCGCTCGCGATTCTTTCGCGGGTCGGGATCGGGCGCCAGCGAGCCTCGCTCTTTCCCGAGGGTCCGAAGAATCAGCTCGGCGTAGAGGTTGTTACTCTCCTTATTTGTCTGATGAACAATCTCGCCAAGCGTTCTGCCTTCTGCGAAAGCGATCTCGAAAGCCTTCTGCGGATCGAACTTCTCAGCCTCTGCGGCGCGAGAGTCACGACTCCGCGGTTCACCGTCAACCGCGATGCCCTGTGCCAGCAGTGCTTCATTGAAAAGCGTGGCCGACCACAGGGCTGGGTTGTAGACTGAGAGATAAGCCGTGAAGCCACGACCGCCGGCCGGAAACTCTCCCCACACACGAATCTCGTTATCCGAAAGACCGCGATTGATTCCGATTGATGCAGGCGCGGCACGCTCGCCCGTGGTCGTGTGGTTCGTCAAATGAAAGTAGCGGTTCTCGCGCTGCAGTTTGACGGTAGCTGCGTTGCCGAATTTGCCCCCGGGAGTGATCATCAACTCCATCGCGTTCGCGTCGATCGTTAGCGCGCTGGGCTGGGCTCCGAAGTACCACTGCACATCATTCCACTGCCAGCCGAGACCGTACATCTCGCCACGGAAATAACTGTCGTCGCCGATGACGTTGCCGCGCACGTGGCGAATGCCGTGCTGCCAGACTTCCAAAGCGAGACCCGGCAGGCCGTCTTTACGATACGAATCCAGGCCCGGATCGCCGCGGCCAAACAACGTCACGTCGCCGTCGATCACTCCGTTGCTATCCGGTTGCTTACCGGCGTAGACAGAAGTGCGCCAGTGATAGTCGGCGCCCAGTAAATCGAGCGCTGCGGCGGTCGTGTAGATTTTCATGTTCGACGCCGGCGTGAACAACTTGTCGCCGTTTCGCGAGTAGAGCACGCGGCCATCACTCATCGACATGACAAACACGCCCCAGCGCGCCTGCGCCGGTTCGCTTTCGTCGATCGTGCGGTCGATCTCTCTCGCGAGCGCCAAATCCGGGGGAGCATTTGAAACGTTGGGAGCGGGATTCCTGGTCGTCGCCAGAGGCGTTGGGGTTGCTCGATTCTCGCGTGAAATGGCTGGCGAACGCCGCTCGACCAGCAAGACTGACGTCAGCACAAGGCCGAACGAAGCGATGGCCAGCAAACCTGTCTTCTTGAATCTCATTTCAAAAACGGAAGGTCGAAGAGGCCATCTCGCGCTGAATTCGCTAGCCGGCAAACAATGCCTCTGTGCGTCCTGCCGCCAGCAATTCGCGCGTAGCGCCGTAAACTTCTTCGACCGGAATTTCTGGAATGGTGACGCTGTAAATCACCCGTTTGGCCTCGCTCAGCGGCACATAACTTTCCGGCGCGCGACGATCAAGCAGCAGCACTACTGGAGCGCCAACTGCCGCGGCGATGTGCATGGGACCGGTGTCGTTGGAAACGAAAACCGCCAAACGCGCCTGCGCCGCTGCCAGCTGGCGAATCGTGAGCCGATCCAGAATTACGGTGCCCGCAGGAAAAAGCCGACGCATTTGCGGGACCAGTTCGCGCTCTTCAGGACCCGCAAAAACAATCGGTCGCGCGCCATCGTTGCGGATTAAAGAGTCGGCCAGTTGTGCAAATCTCTCCAGTGGCCAACGCCGGCTTTCGTGACCGGCGCCCGGAAACAAACCGATTAGCGGAGCGCCCACGTCCGCCTTTGACTTGCGCAGCAGGGCGTCGACTTCGCGTCCGTGTTGCGCTTGGGTCACGAGCCGTGGCACGCGCGGCGCGTCCTTTATTTCGAGTGGCAGCAACACGTCCAGATAGCGATCGACCTGATGCCGGGTTCGATTGCCTTCTTCGATCGGCGGCAGCGGCCGAAAGTTGGCGAGAAAGTCGAGCGACCGTCCCCGCCGCCGCGAAAACAAGCGTTTCGGCGCGCCCGCAAGAAAACCCAGCAGGTTGGTTTCGGAAAAACTGTGCAGATCGATCACGAAATCAAACTTACGACGGCGCACGTCTTTGACGATCTGGAAAACTCGCAGCACGGAGAGCGGCTTGAATCCGTCGCGCAGCGCGACGCGATCGACTGAGATGGTTGCGTCAGCGCTCCCGGACATCTCGATTACTTCCGCGCCGGGCTTGCCGACTGCGATTGTGATGCGCGCGCGGGGAAAGCGCTCGCGGAATGCACCGAGCGCGGGCAGGCTCATCACGACGTCGCCGAGCTGGCCGAAATCGATAACGAGGATATTGCGAGGGTCGAAGCTCACTTCAGATGCTTATCGAAAAAATCTGCGCTGGCATGATACGCGTGGACCCAGTCCTGATGCCGAAGAAAATCATGTATCTCGTCAGGATAGATCAACTGCTCGAAGTACACGCCATTTGCGCGCAGTCGTCGCACGAGATTCACCGTCTGCGAAAACTCCACGTTGCGATCGTCGTCGCCGTGAATCAGCAGCACCGGCGATTTCCATTTATCCACAGACGAAATTGGCGAAGACTCGCGCGCGATTCTGTTTCGCTCAGTCGTGTCGGTCGGCACGCGCAAGCCCGCCACCGGAGAACTCCAATCGTGCACGCCGTGAAAATCAACTCCCGCGGCAAAGATGTCAGAATTGCGAGCCAATCCCAGCGCCGTGAGGTAACCACCGTACGAGCCACCCCACAACCCGACGCGTTTTTTGTCTACGTCGTCGCGGTCGCGCAGGTACTTCGCGCCGGCGACGACATCCTGATATTCCGACGCGCCGCGCGCGCCGCGATGCTGGGCCATGCGAAAGCTACGGCCATAACCAATGCCGCTGCGATAATTCACCGACAAAACCAGGTAGCCGCGGCTGGCGAGATACTGATTCAGCGCATAAGAGTTGTGGTAGTAATAAAGATAATGCCAGCCCAAAAGCATCTGCCTGCTGGGCCCGCCATGCATGAATACCAGGGCCGGCAATTTACCCGACGCGTTCGCCGGCTTGAACAACTGGCCGTGAATTTCCCGGCCGTCGGCGGCTTTGAAGATTACTTGCTCCGGCACGACGAGTTTAGCGGAAGGAAAATCACGCGGCAGTGCCTGCGGCGCCAGCGGCTTCATGTTTGATCCATCGAGCGAAGCAGTGAACGGCAGGAACGGATCGCGCGCGGTTGAATGAAGGAAAGCGATCTGCCGGCCACTGTCGAAAAGCACCGGATACATTTCGATGCCGCCACCTTTGGTAATTTGCTCAGGCGTCCCGCCGCTCGTGTTGACGCGCCAGAGATGGCGTCGATCGATGTCGTTCTTGTTGGTCGAAAAGACGACGAAAGATTTGTCGGGCGAAAGTGCAACGTTTTCAACTTCAAATTCTCCCGGAGTCAACGCCGCAACTGCGCCGCCGTCGGCTGAGATGGAATAAAGATGCGCCCAGCCGTCTCTTTCTGATAAAAACAGCAGACGATTGCTGGCGACCCACTGCCAAAAATCGCCGCCCGCAAAGCCGGAATACGAATCGTTTTCAGAGTCGCCCGAACGCCAGATTTCTTTCGCCTCGGCGGTTCGCACGTCAACAACCTCGATGGCCCACGGTTGAATGCGATCGCGGTCGTTCGAAAACGTGTCCGTCACGGTGAGCAAGCGAATGAAGGCGATGCGCCGCCCGTCGGGCGACCAGCGCGGCGCGAGGTCGCGATCCACACTGGGTGAAAGAAAACGAAGCTGGTTGGCCCGCATGTCATAGACTGCAATGAAGCTGTGATCACCGCGAGACGACACAAAAGCTAATTGAAACCCATCGGGCGACCACTGCGGCGCACCTACGCTGCCGCGGATCTCAAACAGCTTTCGCTCTCTGCCGCCGATCGCAGGCGAGATCCAGAAATGACTGTCACGGATCCAGATCACCTGATCGCCGGCCGGAGTAAAGATTGGCCCGCTGCCCTCGCCCATTTTCGTTGCGCGTCCCGTGCGCAACTCAGCGACCCAAACTTCCTGTCTGGCGCCCGCGGTATCGCTCGCGGGATTGGGCACTTCGCCTGCCTGATTCTTGTCGCCGCCGCGCACGAAAGCGATCGCGTTTCCATTTGGAGAGAACGTCGGGTCGCTCAACTCCCGCCCGTCGTCCTTGTCGTAATGCGTCAACTGCCGAGCCGTGAAGGCGGGCGCTTCCGCGATCCAGATATTGCGTTTGCCTTCGGCGTCAAAGGCCCAGGCGACCTTGTCGCCGCGTTTGGAAACAGTAAGATCTGAAGGAAACGGCGAACTCATCACCTGCTCGAGGGTGAAGCTCTGCGCGTCGATGCGTCCCGTGACGACGACCAGCAGCGCGACCGCGAGCGGCAAGAGCAACAAGGGGCGGTAAGATTTCATCGTGGTCTCCTGTCCGGCGGCGAATCATGATCCTTCTCGAGTTTCTGAAGCGGAAGATTCTAACACCGGCAACACGGTCATGTTAACACTGGTGCGCGGTCAGACTCTTTTTTTGCTAACATGCGAGCGATAGCAAAGAAAGAGAGCCGCATGACTCATAGCCATGATCATGGTGCCACACCAACCGGACAGCGGTTGGCCCTGTCGATCCTCATTACGCTCACTTTTGTTCTGGTCGAAGCGATCACTGGCTACCTCTCTCACTCGTTAGCCCTTATGTCCGATGCCGGGCACAACTTTGCCGACGCTCTCGCACTTATCTTTGCGTGGTATGGCGTTTGGATTGCGCTAAAACCCTCAACCGCAAAACGCACATTCGGCTATCACCGCGTTGGTACGCTCGCGGCTTTGGTTAATTCTGTTTCATTGGTGGTTATCGCTCTGCTTGTTTTTTGGGAAGCCATGGATCGGCTGCGTCACCCAGAGCCAGTGCACAGCACGCCAATGATTATCGTCGCCCTGATAGCCATTCTCATGAATACCGTGATCAGTCTGTGGTTAAGAAGCGGAGCAAAGAAAGATCTCAACGTGCGTAGTGCCTATGTGCATATGCTCGGCGATGTCATCGCTGCGGCAGGCGTCGTCGTGGCCGGCTTAGTCGTTGCTTTTACCGGAGCGTCAATCGCTGACCCGCTGGTTTCTATCCTGATCGGACTTCTGATTCTGTGGAGTTCGTGGGGGATTCTTAAAGAATCGGTCAACGTGCTATTAGAAGCGATTCCCGCCGGGATGAACATGGCTGAAGTTGAGCAGACAATAGCGAACGTACATGGAGTGCTGGCAGTACACGATCTACATGTCTGGACCGTCGGCTCCGGCATGGTTTGTTGTAGCTGCCACGTCATGGTCAACGAGCAAAGCGTGCGGAGCGGAGAGAACGTCCTGCGCGCGGTTACGGAAGCACTAGCACACAATTTCGGTATCGCCCATACAACTATCCAGGTGGAAGTGGAAGGTTGCGAGCCAAACGATATGTACTGCGTGAAAAGAGTCGCAGAGCATCATCGACACTAGGTGCAGGTGGTCAAAGCCTTAACTTTTGTCTGGTTTGAAAATGCAACCTGAAGGTTGAACTCTAAACGCAATGCCGGCAATCGAACTCGGTTACGGGCTGGACGCGGTCAAGTTTGATTACGACAGCGCGCGTTTTGATGTGCTGGCGCCGGACGCAAGCGAAGCCCATCCATTTACCGATGCTGAAATCGGCGCGGCACTCGACGCTCCCATCGATTCACGACTCCTCGAAGATCTGGTCCAGCCGCGCGACAGCGTGCTGATTGTCGCTTCAGACGCGACGCGCGCGACCGGCAGTCCGCTGATCATCAACCTGCTGGTTCGGCGCTTAATTCAGAACGGGATTGCACCGGGCGACATCGCGATTATCTTTGCGACCGGGATCCACCGGCGGGTGCGTTCAGCAGAAAAGCTCGAGCTGCTTTCACCCTTTATCGCTCAGCGCATTCGCACGATCGACCACGACGCTTATGACGCTTCGCAGTTGATTCAGATCGGTGTCAATGCGAATGGCGCAGCAGTTAAAGTTAATCGCGCACTGAAGGAGTTTTCGAAGGTGATCCTGACGGGCGCGGTGAGCTTTCACTATTTCGCGGGCTTTACCGGCGGACGCAAAGCGATCTGTCCGGGTTTGGCGTCGGCTGAAACGATCAAAGCGACGCACATGCTGGCGCTGGATTTCGAACGCGGCGGCCGACGCGCCGGCGTGGGAGCAGGATTGCTTAGCGGGAACGCAGTTAACGAAGAATGCGAACGCGTCGCGGAAATGGTCGGTCCGGCGTTTATCGTTAACGCGATCGTCGACGATCGCGGCCGCGTCGAACAAGTCTTTGCCGGCGATTGGCGCGCAGCGCACGCGCGCGCCTGCGAAGTCTTTGCGTCGTCGCATATACAGCGAATCACGGCAAAGCGCGAACTGGTGATTGTCAGTTGCGGTGGCTCGCCTTACGACATCAACATGATTCAGGCCCATAAAGCGCTCGACATGGCGGCGGCGGCCTGCGTCGACGACGGCCTAATTGTTTTGTTAGCGGAATGCGGTGACGGTTTAGGCCGGCGGGATTTTCTGAAATGGTTTGAGTCCGCAGACTCGCGCGCGCTCGAAGCGCGACTGCGCGAAGCGTATGAAGTCAATGGACAAACGGCGTGGGCTCTGCTGACCAAGACCGAGCGCTTTCGTGTTCGCCTCATCACGAAACTTTCTGATGATCACGTACGCCAGATGAGGATGATTCCGGCACGCTCGCTTGAGGAAGCCTTGGCTGACGTTACGGCAAACAGCAAAGGTTACATCATGCCGCGTGGCGCGGCACTCTTGCCTCTCGCGTGATCGTCACGGCGCGTTGCGCAGAACGATCTTCCGATTCCGCGTTCCCAGCTTCAGCACGATTGGATTGTTTATTTGAATCGGATGCTGTTCGCCGTCGATGCTGATGATGAAGTTGACCGGCGCAGGCTTTTCAACCACGGCCGGCTCCACCGGCGTCGGCGCTGCTTCAATCGGTTTCGCGGTGTCGGTCAGGCGGGTCAGCAGATTGGTCGCGACGATCCTCCACGTTGCGGGCGAGCAGCGCAGGCGCAGGCCGGGCGTGTCGGTTTCGGCAGATTCGTTCGGCGCCAGCGCGTCTACTTTGAACAATCCTTCGCCGCAACGCACCGCGGCTGCGTCGTAGAAGGTGGCAAAGCCGCTAACGTAAGTGTACGAATTAGCGGTCGGGTTCTTTATGACCAGCCGCACGTTGGTCACGGGCGAATCCTGTGAACCGTTCAGGACGGTGGTCAACAATCGCGCTTCAATTCCCGGCGCGCCCTTGGCGTCAAAGGCGATCGCGGCGTCGTTGAGCGACGCGCGTTGTTCGGGCTGTTGCGCGGCAACTGCGATCGCGGATAACGCCATCAAGATCACTCCGGTTAGTAATGTCGATAGTTTGAGCATAGATCTCCTTCTAATGAATCATTCGATTCGATCCACCCGCTATCGACCACCCCCAGCGGAGATGCTCCGCCGGGGACCACGGTGCAGGTGGTACTGACGTGTTTAAGACCGCGGCCGCAAACGCACTACGTCCGTAGGAACTGTCGGGCGGTAGGCGCAGACGCAATTACGTCCGTTGCGCTTCGCTCGATAGAGCGCCGAGTCGGCCAACTCTACTAGTTGAATCGGGTCACGCGCATCGTCAGGATAGGCGGCGACGCCGACGCTGATCGTGATGCGATGAGTTCGCGGGGTCTCGCTGCTGCCGCGCCGCACCGCCGGGAACTCGTGCTTTCCGATGGCCGCGCGCACGCGTTCAGCGGCGATCATTCCCTGGGCGTAATCGGCATCCAGCAAAAATGCCGCGAACTCTTCGCCGCCAAAACGCGCGCCCACGTCGCCGGCGCGAAGCGTCTTCTTGATGACTGCGCCGACCTCTTCCAGGGTTTCGCTCCCAACCAGATGACCATAGGTGTCGTTCACTTCCTTGAAATAATCGAGGTCCGACATCAAAACGCAGAAGGGCATCGACTCGGCCTCGGCGCGCGCGGCTTCCCGGCGCAGCTCGGAAAAAAAAGATTTGCTGGTCAGCAAGCCGGTGAGATCGTCGTGGACCAGCAAGCGGTGAATCTGCTGCTGAAACTCGCGGTCGATCTCGTCGAGCATTTCAAAGCGGATCAGTTGATCGCCGATTTCAAACTTGTCGCCATCATGCAGGAAGGCATCATCGATGGGGGTGCCGTTGAGAATCGTGCCGTTGGTCGAATCGAGATCGGTCAAACGATAACGCGTCTGGTCCTTCTGCTCGCCTGGCTCAGTCGTAATGCGCGCGTGCAAGCGCGAAGCGCGCGAGTCGCTTACCCGCACGTCGGCTTCCAGCGCGCGACCCAAAGTTACTTCCCTGCGATCCAGCGGGATGGGCACGGCCAGCAGTTCGCCGCGCAGGAAGACCAGCGCCGGCCGGCGTTCGCGCTCTTGCCGATCCTTGCCGGAGAACGTATCGACTTCTTCGTCCTTTACTACTGAAATGTCTTCAGGGCTGTTCGGCATTTAGACTCGATTTGCGGCCGGGGTGGCTCGGAAAACTTCGCTGAACCTAGCTTGATCGAACGCGCGTATCTTATCGCGTGATCCATCGACCGGCAATAGTTTTTGAGTCAATCAACTGGATCAGGCACGCTGGCGGAAAGGGTCGGCTTGTCCATCGCCACGGCTTCACCCTATACTTTGTTCAAGTAAAACAACAGGGTGACGTGCGTTGAGTGAGTCGACTAACAAGATCTGCCTCGATCCATACCGGAAACTCTCCGTAGAGCGGGTGGCCCTGGCCAAACTGCCTACCGAGTGGGGCGACTTCATGATCGCAGGTTATCGCTCCCTTACCAGTGAAGAAGAATTCGTCGTGCTTTTCAAGGGCAAAATGAATCCGGACACGCCCACGCTGGTCCGCATACATTCACAGTGTTTGACGGGCGACGTGTTTTCCTCAACCAAATGCGATTGCGGCCTGCAACTTCACCGTACGATGGAGATGATTCAGCAGGAAGGCCGCGGAGCGATCGTCTATCAGCAGCAGGAAGGTCGAGGGATCGGGATCCTGAATAAGATTCGCGCCTATGCGCTGCAAGACGAAGGCGCGGACACGGTCGAAGCCAACGAGCGTTTGGGCCTGGCAGTCGATTCGCGCGAATACCTGCAGTGCGCGGAAGTGCTTTTTGATTTGGGGTTGTGCAAGGTGCGGGTCATTTCAAACAACCCGGGAAAGCTGCGCGCGCTGGACGAAGCGGGCCTGGAAATCATCGAACGCGTAGCGATCGAAATCCTGCCACATGAACGGTCCGCGAAGTATTTGCACACCAAGAAGGAAAAGATGGGGCACTTGTTGACGTTTCACGATGACGCCGGATGAGCCGGCTCGATCTCGCGCAACCCTGTCCGCGGGCTCCGCTAACGAAGCAGGAGATTTGGAACCTGGATCCACTGCATAGCGCTGCCGATGTGTCCGGTCTTGAGGTCGCGTACGCCAACGCGGACCTGATACAAACCAGCGGGCAACCACGCGTGAAATTCGTAGATTGCTCGGCTGAGTTGCGCCGGTGAATTCTCTGGAAGCGGAAAGATCTTCAGGCGGCCCACAAAGCTGCTTACCGGCTTTCCCTTATCGTCATAAAAAATTCCCCCGACATCCAGATCCGCCGACTGCTTTCCATCATTAAGATCAAACGACAAAGCTTCTCGACTTATCTGGAGCGTGGCTGTCATGCGCGTCCCGACTCCGGGCATCTGGACGCGATTGAGTTCAAGCTCGGTGGTAATTTTTCGTTGCGAAACGGGCGCGTCGATCACCAAACGCATGTCATCTTCGCGCGCTTTGGTTGGATCCTTGTCCGGCTTTTTCTTTGTAGTCAGAATCGGCAGCGGCGCAGTCTTGAAATAAGAGCCGCGCAAACGTACCACGAGGTCCGGACGGCCGATTATACTCGCCTCGATGTGATTGAATTTGCCTCTTTTTTGTTCTTCGTTATCAGGCCGCCACGCGAGCAGGTAATAGTTGGCGGTTTCATCCAGCACTTTCTCGACCCATTTGGACATCGGGGCATTTGTGTTACGAAAAGCGCGTCCGCCGGTATCCTGGGCGAGAGCATTCAGGCCGTCCTGCGAAGCGGTAATCTCGCCGATGCTTGCGCTGAGGGTCAGGCCCTCCGTATCGATTGGCCTGGGATTCGTCACGTCGAGCGATTCGCTGATAATTCCCCGAGCGTCCAGCGTGTAGATGACCACGCCGGCACGTCCGGCGGCGTCTGTGATTCTTTTGATGCGGCCGCGGGCGTCAGTCTTCTGATCGTTTAAATAGAATCCATCGGAGATCAGAAAGACGAGTTTGCGTCCCGGCAACTGGCCTGCGGTACGCATCAGTCCTTCCAAAAGCATCAGCGTGCTGTCGGTATCCGGCGCGGCCATGGTGACCATCTCCTGGGCGCGTTCCCTTACCGCCAATCTCATCGCTTGCGGTGACATGGTACAGATGACTGAGGCGCCCGCCTTGTAGCAATACTGCTTTTGTAATTCCTGAACGTAGTAAGTAATCGCCTGTTCATCACCTTCGCGGATCTTCAGCGCGATGAACGCCGACATGGATGGATTCTCCATGTCGAGTTTCGTATTCGCACGATAGCTCAGGCGGGCTACCGCAGAGTGTAGTGCGACTCGGTCGTCCGTGAACTGTTGAAGAAAGCCGATTTGGCCGCTGGATGAGGTGGGAGCCACCTGATCGTTGGCCGCCATTCCGTGATCGATGAATTCGAGCAGAGCCTTACGGGTGCGCGCCAGACTGTCGGGAGCGAGATGGAGATCGTCCACGAAAAAAATCACCGTTCGTCCGCGAATTACCGCGAAAGAACCACTCGAAACTGCCCTCCCGTCAACCGGGTCTTTCTTTTCTTCGCGCAGACCTGCGGAAGTAACTCGCTCGAAAAAGGAAATGGGTTGCGGCTTATTGTCGATCTTCAGGGCAAACTGATCCGGTTTCAGGCCGTCGACGAAATGGCCTTTCCTATCAAAAACCATGACGTCGGTCTGGACGAGCTCAGTATTGACGCGCACGACGTCGTCCTGTTGCCCGGCTCTTTCGGGCCTGGTTTGGGCCGCGATCGTCGGCGCAAGTACCGAACAGAAAAGAACGAGGAAGCGCTTGATTATCGATTGAGGGTTAACGAAAAGCATCGCGCGAATCATTGTTTGCTTCGAAGGTCTTTTATCGTGCCCTTGATTCGTTCGGCGTCGGCAGCCTTTGGTTCAAGCTGCACGTATTTCTCAAGCTCGTCCGATGCCTCTTTGTTCCGGTGCGCGCTCATGTACAAACCGCCCAGATACTTGTGCGCCAGCGCAAGATTTTCTCCCCCATTCTTTATCGCTGACTCTAGTTCGGCCTGAGCTTCGTCGTAGCGTTTGAGTTTTATTAGCGTCATGCCAAGATAGTAGTGCGCGGACGGGCCGGTATTTTTCAGTTTCAACGCTTCGCGCAGATGGGACTCAGCCTGACCCAACTTTTGATTGGACTCTTCGAGTTTCTTCTCAGTCAGCAGCGCGGCACTTATGTTGTAGAGCGCGATCCCCAAATCAAGTTGTGCGGTTGCATCATTCGGTTTCTGCTTGAGCAGCGCGTCGAAGGTTTCGGCCGCTTTGTCCCATTGAAGCAGCTTCATGTACTGCACGCCAAGATCGCTGAGGGCTATTGAGAAGTTGGGATATGAAGCAACTGCTTTGCTAAGAAATTCGACGGCGCTCTTTGAATTCCCCCTTTGCGCGGCAGCCAGACCCTTTTGGTAAGAGTCCAGCGCCGCTTGCGGAACTCCGGCGAACGCCGGATTTGAGGCGTCAGCCTTTGGACGCAGCTGGATGGTCACCTGGACGATGCGCCCTCTGCCGATCGGATCGACGGTAACCGGCTCGCGCGTAGACTCGTAATCCTTCCCGCCATCGACGACAACCGAATAATTTCCCGGTGATACGCCATTAAATCTGAAAACTCCATCCTGATCCGTGACGGTGGACATGTTCGTGGTTTCGGCGCTCTCAAGATGGAGCTTGATCATCTTGCCACTGTTCTGCTCGCCTGGCGGAAAAAAGACTCGGCCCTGGATTGAGTTGCTGCCGTCCCCAGCGGTGAGGCCGCGCGAGCTGCCGACACCCTGAGCATTCGCGAGCGCGACGATAAACAATAGGAGAATCGCCGAACGAACAAGGAACGCGGCGAGAAAACTCCTGACGATAGAAGTCGCTGAATTAATCATGAATTCACACCCTTTCGAGATGGAAATTTATACCGAACGGGATTAAATTGCGAGCGGGCAGGGCTATGATTTAGCCCGTAGTTCTTTGATGGTTCCGCGGATGCGTTCAGCATCTTGCGCGTTCGGTGTCAGACGCAGGTAGGTCTCGAGTTCGTCGGCGGCGCGGCGATAATCGCGGTTTTGCCAATAGAGCCCCCCGAGATAGTAATGCGCCAACGCAAGTTGATCACCGCTCAAGGAGATTGCCTGCCTTAACTCTTTTTCCGCTTCCTCGCCATGGTGCAAACGAGCAAGCGTGAGCCCCAGGTACATATGCGCGGTCGGGACTGATGTAGCTTTCAGAACTTCGCGTAGTTGTGTTTCCGCATCAGCGAACTGTTTTGTCTCCAGCAGGGCAATTCCCAAATTGAGCCTCGGAGCGGACGCGTCGGGGCTGAGAGTTGTAGCTGACCTGAGAGGCTGGACTGCTTTGTTTGCCTGTCCCAGCTTCAGGTACTGCACGCCGAGTTCATTGAGCGCCAATGGAAACTTAGGATAGAGCGAAAGCGCCGCCCTCAGATTGTCGATTGCCCGCAGAGAATCGCCGGTCTTCGCCAACTCCAGCGCCTTTTCATACAGTGTGCGCGCATTCTCCGGCACCTCGGCCAGGGCGGCGTTTACTACGGACGCCTTAGTGCGGTTCGCGCTGGCTTTGGGTTGCAGCGTAATCATCACCGTATACCGGCGCGATACCGGATTGATCGAGACGCCCGATCGGCCCATGTTCAAATCGGCATCGATGGTGACGCCTTCGCGCGCGATTTCGTAATCATCTCCGGCAATCACAACTACCGTGTAATTACCTGGAGCAAGGGATGTGAAAGTAAATGAACCATTGGAATCTGCGATGGTTGATATCTCTCCTGAGACGTTACTCTGCAACTTGATCTGGATCGTACCTTCGGCCCGGCGACCGGATGGAAAAAATATCTTGCCCTGTATAACGTGACTGCCGCCCGTGCCGGTCGAGTCTCGGCCGCTGCCCTGGCCTAAGACGACAGCGGGCACGAGGAGTAACAGGATGATGGCTAAAATGCGTGCTTCCATCTTTGCGTGCTGGTATTCGGAACGACGAGCGGGAAGAGAAGACATTAGAAGAACCCTCCCTAAAACATACCCGGGTTTACAGGTTGGAACCTTGAACGGGTGAACGTCAAGTTCCGATCACTAAATCAGAAAAAAGGGGAGAGGCGCTTTTTCTCTGCGCCTCTCCCCACGCTCAATGGACATCGCCCACTGGGCGAAGGCTATTGGTTTAGAAGGTGAACTTGGCGCCAAACCTGAACGCCGATGGCGCCTGGACCAGCAACGCCGAGCCCCAGAAGGGATTGACCACTGGCGGAACTGAGCTGATGCCACTGTTAATCGTGAAGGTCTGATCCAAAGTCACAGCGCGCTGGCTATTGAAGACGTTGAACCAGTCACCAGTCAATCGGAGCTCACGCTTTTCACCGACCTTGATTGGGTAATAGAAGCCCAAGTCCAAATTCATGGTCGTCGGCGTGCGGCTGGTGCCGACGCTCTCGACAATGTTCGGAAATCCAGCCTGGGTGCTAGTAACCGTCGGAATGATGGCCGTGCCGCGCGGTACCGCGAACCCCTCGTTATTTCCATATATCGGATGCGGGATTAGTTGATCGAACGGTCTACCGGACTGGATGTAAAAGTTTCCGCTAATGAGAAGCTTAATCGGAGTCCGATAGCTGCCGTTGAACTTGAACTGGTGCGGACGATCGTTCGGCAATCGACCGTACATGTTCTTCAGCAAGCTGACCAAATCGAACAACGAAGTGATGTTCGGGTCAGACTGGCCATTGTCGTTGCGGAACAAGCCTTCGTAGTTACCAGTAAGGCTTGAGTAGGTGTACGAAGTGATGAACTGATAGTTATTGGTAAATCGCTTCGTTGCCGAGAAGGACAGCGCGCGATAATAACGAGCCGCGTGACCGAAGCAGCCAACCGTAGGAAGGCTGCATGCCACGTCTTCCGTCGTTGTTTCACGGCCGTTGCCTCTGCGTCCCGGATTAAAGATGAAGTAGGTGTCCCCATCATCAAACGAGCCGTCCTCAACCACGTTCCGCTCCCAGCGATAAGTGCCTCGAGCTTCCAGCGTCATGCTTCTGCCGACTTCATACTGAATACCGCCAGATGCCTCGCCGATGCTAGGTGGCTTGAGACCGACATCGGGTGGAGTAGGATCAGCGCCCAAGTTAGTTGCGCCTTTGCTGACACCGGGAACAATCAGTGAGCCGGCACCCGAATTCAACCTACTCACGTTAAAGTTCTTATCGGTTTGAACGTTGCCACCCGCCGAGCGGACGTTAACATCCAGCGGGATTGGAGTTTCGATGTAGGTGGCGTAGTTGGCAAACAGTTTGCCCTTGCCTTTACCAGTAAAATCCCAAGCCAGACCAATCCGCGGCGCCAGGTTGTCGAAGAAGTTGTTGAACTTGATGTAGCCAGTTCCACCATTGGCGTATCCTTGTTCGTAGTCCCAGCGAGCGCCGATGTTGAACTGCCAGTCCTTGTGAAACTTCCAGTCGTCCTGGACATAGAATGCTTCCGCATTCGTGTAAGTTTTTCCAACAAGTTCGAAATCGCGTACCCGCGTTGTGTTCCGGAGCAGGAACGGATTACCAAAGGCCTCGGCTGTGGTGATCGCGTTCGCCGTTGGGTTAACCGTTAGACCCAATGCCGTCAGCGTGGCCGCCGGAATGGCCTGCGCGCGAAATACACCGGCAGAATTGGGGCAGTTAATCACCGTAACTCGGACCGTGCACACTAACCAGTTGTTGGTAATGCGCGAGCCATTGGTTACATTGGCGGCGCCATTCGTAGCCGACAAAGGCAAATTTGTGCAAGGCAGCTTGGTCGGGTCGCTGTTGTCGCAGCCGGCGGGAAAGACGTTCAGGTTCCCAGGGGTAAATGCATAAGTGACCGCCGGCCCGCTCGAAAGCGTATTGATGTCATACTTATTACGGAACAGCTCAACTCCCCACTTAAACGTATGCTCGCTCACGATGTTCTGCATGTGGGCGTTGATCTCATAGCGATCGCGGTTCTCGGTTGAGAAAAGACCAAAGCCGTCACCGCGAGTGAAGTTGCGCTGCAACGAGCCGCCCCGGCCATCGACGAAGTCAATGAAGCCGGTCCCCGCACACAGGCTGATCCCAGTGACTGCGCTAAGGGGGCACGTCGTTAAGCCATTAACACCGGTTGAGACAGGTGTAAGCACGGAACTGCCCTTCAGCACGGCAAAGTTGTCGGTGATAAGCGGATTCGTCGTTGATCCCGGAATGATATTCGCTCTCTGGAAGTGCAGGCCGCCGGAGATCTCAGCGATAAAGTTGGTTTTGATCGTCGAGTTCAGACGAATAGCATAGTTGGAA
>WNFC01001211.1_pt1 | contig 31806 bp, 30 predicted proteins | sample 5400541 | NCBI WGS metagenome assembly WNFC01 (sample SAMN13153342, study PRJNA577476) | soil metagenome | isolation source: 120 cm saprolite under Douglas fir tree site 2 hole 2 replicate 1 | place: USA:California | collected 2015-04-18
GCTCGCCGCGTTCGGCCGGCTGGACATCCTGGTCAACAACGCGGGCGTCGCCCACGTCAACAAGCCGGTAACCGAGATCTCGGAAGCCGAGCTCGACCGCGTGCTCGCGGTCAACGTCAAAGGCCTGTTTCTGATGAGCCAGGCGGCGGTGCCGGCGTTGCGCCGCCAGGGCGGCGTCATCATCAATATCGGCTCGACCGCCGGGCTGAGGCCGCGGCCGGGGCTTTCGGCATACAACGCCACCAAGGGCGCGGTGCACACGCTCACCCAGACGCTTGCGGTCGAGCTTGCGCCCGACAAGATCCGCGTCTGCGCCATCGCGCCGGTCGCGACCGAGACGCCGCTCCTGCCGACCTTTCTGGGGCCCGCGCCCGGCATGCGCGAGAAATTCCAGGCCACCGTGCCGCTCGGCCGCCTCGCGCAGCCGCAGGACATCGCCAATGTGGCGCTGTTTCTCGCCTCGGAGGAGGCCGGCTTCCTCACCGGCAACATCGTCGAGGTGGACGGGGGCCGGTGTGTGTGACCCCCGCGCAAATGGCGGCGGACGTATTCGATCGATCGTTTTCACCGACCATTAAAGCTCATGGCGGATATTGGACCTGGCGGAAGGCCAATGCGGCCGCCTGTCGAAGCCATTACGGTACGAGTCCAGTGCATGATGCTGAGCACGCCGGAGACGCGGTTTTCCTGGGCCAAGCGCGAGCGCATCGGCCGATCCGCGGTGTTTCGCGGCTTGCTCAAGCGTTTCCGCCGGCCGCAGCGCGTCGTGAAGGAGCGCGAGGTCGCGAAGTGGAAGCCGGCGCCGTGGACGCCGTGGCTGTGGATGAAGTGACGCGCTAGCTCTGCATCCCCCAGCGCCGCACCGTGACGTTCTCGAGCGTGCGGAAGATCACGCTCTCGACCACGAGCCCGATCAGGATCACGGTCAACAGGCCGGCGAACACCGACGGCGTCTCGAGCTGATTGCGGTTCTCGAAGATGAACCAGCCGAGCCCGCCCGAACGCGAGCTCGCGCCGAACACGAGCTCCGCCGCGATCAGCGTGCGCCACGCGAAGGCCCAGCCGATCTTGAGGCCGGTGAGGATCGAGGGGAACGCGGCCGGCACGAGGAGCAGCAGCACATAGGAGATGCCGCGCAGGCCGCAGTTCTGGCCCGCCATGCGCAGCGTGGTCGAGACCGAGGTGAAGCCCGAATGGGTGTTGAGCGCGACCGCCCATAGGACGGAATGGACGATGACGAAGATCAGGCTTTTTGCGCCGAGCCCGAACCACAGCAGCGCGAGCGGCAGCAGCGCGATCGCGGGCAGCGGGTTGAACATGGCGGTGAGGGTCGAAAGGAGATCGGTGCCGGCGCGCGTCGACACCGCGAGCGTGGTGAAGATGGCGGCGAGCGCGAGGCCGATGCCGTAGCCCATGCCGAGCACGCTGAGCGAGGTCAGCGTGCGGTCGATCAGCGGGCCGCGCGCGGCCGCGTCCCAGAATGCATCGAGCGTCTCGGTGAGGCTCGGAAAGAGCAGCGTGTTGTCGGCGTAGCGCGCGTAGCTTTCCCACGCCACCGCGAGAACCACCAGAACGATCAGCCGCCGCACCGCCGTGATGTTGGTGAGCCGCTCGATCGGTCCGAGCGGGCGCGCGGCGTCGCCGACCGCGCCGAGCGCGTCGAGCGTGATCAGCCGCTCGGGACGTACCGGCGGCAGGGAACGGATCGCGAGATCACTCATGCGCGGTCTCCAGCTCGGTTTCGACCTCGTCGAGGAACAAGAGGTCGTGGATGCGGCGATGCAGCGCCTCGAACTCGGGCGTGCCGATCGAGGCGAAGCCGAGGTGATGGGCGTTGAGCTCGGCCTTGACGCGGCCGGGATGCGGCGACAGCACGAGGATGCGGCTGCCGATGAGGAGCGCCTCCTCGATCGAGTGGGTGACGAAGATCACCGTGAAGCCGACCTCCTCCCACAGCGCGACCAGCTCCTCCTGCATCTTGCGGCGCGTGAGCGCGTCGAGCGCGGCGAACGGCTCGTCCATGAGCAGCACCTTCGGCTCCATGGCGAGCGCGCGCGCGATCGCGGTGCGCTGCTTCATGCCGCCCGAGAGCATGTGGGGAAAGACGTGCTCGAAGCGGGAGAGATTGACCTTGGCGAGCAGATCGCGCGCGTGCTCGCGCGCCTCCTTGCGCGACATCTGCCGGTTGACCAGCAGCGGAAACATGACGTTGCCGAGCACCGTCTTCCACGGCAGCAGCTGGTCGAATTCCTGAAACACCATCATGCGGTCGGAGCCGGGCCGGGTGATCGGCTCGCCCGCGAGCGTGATCGCGCCTTCGACCGGCGCCATGAAGCCGGCGATCGCCTTGAGCAGCGTCGACTTGCCGCAGCCGGAGGGCCCGAGCAGCACGAAGCGCTCGCTGCCGAACACCTCGAAGCCCACGCGCCAGGTGGCGGTGACGAGGTGCTGCGCGGTCTTGTACTGCAGCGTCACATTATCGGCGACCAGGAGCGGCGCCGCCTCCGTGCCATGCATTTGCATCGATCCCTCGGTTCCGGGGCGTCCCCGCCCGTGCCTTCGGCGGCTTTCGACCAGCCTACCCGGTGTAGTATCGTCCCCTCAACAAGAATGCCGCGGCGGGCGCGGCCGTGAAGGAGGGCGACAGATGGGTTTTGCTATGGGCCGCGGGCTTTTCGTCGCGGCGGCGCTCGCATTGCTGGCGGCGCCGCATCAGGCTCGCGCCGAGGCGACCGAACTGCGCGTCGCCAAGCAGTTCGGCAGCGCCTACATGCAATTCTTCATCATGCAGGACCAGAAGATGATCGAGAAGCACGCCAAGGCGGCGGGCCTCGGCGACGTCTCGGTCGACTGGGCGACCTTCCGCTCGAGCGACGTGATGAACGACGCGCTCATTTCCGGCAGCGTCGATTTCGTGTGCCTCGGCATTCCCGGCATCATCACGATCTGGTCGAAGACCAAGGGCATGCCCATCGAGGTCAGGGGCGCGACCGGCTTCAATGTCTCGCCGCTGATGCTCATGGTGCGCGATCCGGCCATCAAGTCACTCAAGGACTTCAAGGACGGTCACAAGATCGCCATGCCGGCCGTGAAGGTTTCGATGCAGGCGATCCTGCTGCAGATGGCGGCCGCGAAGGAATTCGGCATGGCGAAGTTCGGCGCGCTCGACCATCTCACGGTGTCGATGGCGCATCCGGACGCGACCGCGACGATGCTGGGTGGCCCGAGCGAGGTGGTGGCGAATTTCTCCTCGGCGCCATTCCAATACCGCCAGATGAAGAACCCGAACATCCGCCGGCTGTTGACCAGCACCGACCTGGTGGAGGGCGGGCTGTCGTTCAACGTGATCTCGACCACGGCCAAGTTCCGCACGCAGAATCCGAAACTCTATGGCGCCTTCCTGGCGGCGCTGAAGGAGGCGACCGACTACATCAACGCGGACAAGCGGCGCGCGGCGGAGATCTATCTCAAGGCGAGCGGCGACCGGATGCCGGTCGCAGAGCTGACCGAGATCCTCCGCGATCCGACGATCGAATACACCACCAAGCTGATGGGCATCGGGCCGTTCGTCGACTTCATGGCGAAGAGCGGCACGCTGAAAGCCCCGCCGGCCGACTGGCGTGATATGTTCTTCGCGGAGGCGCTGGCGGGGTTGTAGGATTAGCCCCACGCATAAAAACAACGGGGACAGGGGTCATGTGGGGACGCAAAAAGCCGGAGGAGCCCGAGGAGCGGCGTCCGCAGCGGCTGCGCGAGGCGCTGCGGCAGGCGCGCATCGAATCGGCGGAGCGGACCGGCGTGGTGGTCGATCTGCGCGACGCCGAGGTGGCGCGGCTCGAGTTGCTCAATGACGAGCTCGATGGGCTGTTCGCGGAAATCCCCGACTCGGTCGACCTGTTCGACCGCGGCATCTCGCGCGGCGACCCGGCCCGGCTGTGGGTCGATGTGGTCGCCCATGTCGACATGGGGCGCGACAAGCGCACCTACCGCTTCGTGCAGGACAGCCGCTTCGGCCGCAAGGTGCTGGCCGAATCGCCCGAGACCCACGAGATCGCCCAGGCGGTGACGAAGTACGTCGCCCGCCGCATCATCGAGCGCGAGCGCGCCTTCGCGGCGGACGAGCGTCCGCTGCTGCAGGATCCGGTGCGCGACGCGCGCTTCCGCCGGCGCGCGCGCTGGCGCGCGTTCCGCGCCTTCATCTACGGCATCCTGCTCGGCATTGCGGCCGTCATCGGCACGCTGTTCACGCTCGCGATGCAGATGCGCCCGTAGGGTGGGCAAAGGCGCGCTACTCCTGTCCATCCACATCAGCAGCCTCGCGTGCGCGCCGTGCCCACGCGGACGGTGCTCACAGCGTGGGCACGGCGGGACGCGCTCCGTGCCATTTCTCTTTCGGCTCGGCCGCCTTTGCCCACCCTACGGCGTCAAATTCATCCGCCTCAGCTCGACGATCGCATCGCCCGCGCCAAATCCGCGCGAGATCAGCTCGCACGTGAAGGCGCCGGACGAGCCGTCGATCCGATAGAGATTGTAGGCGGCGCGCTCGCTGCCTCCGTATCCCGAAGACGAGGCGGACGGCACGCCGACGGCGGGAATCGGCCGCGCGGGTCCCTCCAGCCATTCGATCGCGTGGACATGGTCGTGGCCGTGGATGACGAGCTCGGCCCCGCTTTCGCGCAACGCCGCGCGCAGCTCCGGCGCATCGGTCAGCCGCTTGTGGCGCGCGCGGTGGCCGGCGGGCGGGTGATGGATCAGCACGACGCGGCAGAGATCCGCCGTATCGGCAAGGGATTTCTGGAGATGCACGATCTGCGGCGCGCCGAGCGTGCCGGTGGCCATCAACGCGGCAGTCGGAACGGCGGTCGAAAGGCCGATCAGCGCGAGGGGGCCACGCCGGCGCAGGTAAGGAAAACGGAGAGGCTTTTGGTCACTTGCTCCGTCACCGCGCATGAACGCGCCCCATTGCGTGGCCGCGAGGTCAATCGCGCCCTGCACATAGGCGTCGTGATTGCCGGGCACCACCGTCACGTCCTGGGGCGAGCCGAGGCGGTCGAGCCATGCGCGCGCCTGAGAAAATTCGGCATCGAGCGCGATGTTGACGAGATCGCCGGTCACCGCGATGTGGTCGGGCGCCTGGGATCTGAGGTCGGCAACGAGCGCATCGACCACCGCGGCGCGGTGGATCGCCGCGCGCTTGCGCAGCCAGTTGAGATAGCCGAGCAGGCGTTTCGACGCGAGCTCGGCGAGCCGCGGCGTCGGCAATGGCGCGAGATGCGGATCGGAGAGGTGGGCGAGGGTAAACATGGCGCCGTTCGCGCCCTAAGAACTTCCGATGATGATGCCGGCGAGGAATACCAGCACGCCGCCGATCACCACCTGGAACGATGGCGTGTCCATGTAGCGATAGCGGATATAGGAGATCGCCGCGAGCTCGACCGCCACCACGACGACCGCGAGCACGGTCGCGGTGAAGAAATGCGGAATCAGATAGGGCAGGGTATGGCCGATGCCGCCGAGCGCCGTCATGGCGCCGCACACCGAGCCGCGCAGCCAGGGCGAGCCGCGCCCGGTGAGCGAGCCGTCGTCGGACAGCGCTTCGGCAAAGCCCATGGAGATGCCGGCGCCGACGGCGGCGGCGAGCCCGATCAGGAAGGTCGGCCAGGTCTGGTGCGTCGCGAAGGCGGCGGCGAAGAGCGGCGCGAGCGTCGAGACTGACCCGTCCATCAGCCCGGCGAGGCCGGGCTGCACGTATTGCAGCACGAACATGCGCCGCGCGGTTTCGTCCTCCTCGGCGCGCGCGGAGGGCGTGAGCACGCGCTCGCCGATCTGCTCAGCCAGGTTCTCGTGCTTGTCCTCGGCCTCGGCGAGGCGGATGAGCAGCTCGCGTACCGAGGCGTCCCGCGCGGTCTCCGCCGCCTTGCGGTAGAAGCGCGCGGTCTCGTATTCCATGTTGGCGGCGTATTTGCGCACCTCGTCGAGGCCGAGCGGCCGCACCAGCCACAGCGGCCGGTGTTGCACGAAGCCCTTCACGTCCTGGCGGCGGATCAGCGGGAGATATTCACCGAATTTCTTGCGATAGAGATCGAACAGCATGCTGCGATGCTTGATCTCCTCATCCGCCATCTCTTCGAACAGCTTGGCGGAGGTCGGATACCGCTCGCGCAGCCCGTCGGCGAAGCCGAGGTAGATGCGGCAATCCTCCTCCTCGTTGGTAATGGCGAGCGCGAGGACCTCCTGCTCGCTGAGTTCTGCAAAACGCTTCATCGCGGTATCCTGATATGAGCTGGGCCTATAGTGGAGCGGACAGGGGCAAAAGACGAGCGGTATGCACAAAGAATAACGGCGCCCCCGGAGCAAACCAGGGGCGCCGTCAGGGCCAGAGCACGATGTGGGGGGATGTACCCCGGCCGCAGCGGAAAACGACGAATCCGTTTGGAAAACGCGTGAGTCGAAATTCAATAACGCAGGGATCGCGCGATGACAAAACGAATGGTCACAAGGCAGCCATGCGATGTCCGCGGGTGCGGCATAGATGCGCATTGTGCTTTGCGGGAAGTGTGAACGGCACGCGATGAAGCAGCTTTTCGAATCGTTCACCCGGCGCGGCCTCCATCTTTACTGGCGCTTCGCGCGCGGTCTCACGCTGGGCGTGCGCGGCCTGGTGATCGACGAGGCGCGCCGCGTCTTCCTGGTGCAGCACACCTATGTGCGCGGCTGGCACCTGCCGGGCGGCGGGGTCGAGCCGGGCGAGACCATGTTGTCGGCGCTCGCGCGCGAGCTGTTCGAGGAGGGCAACATCGAGTTGACCGGCCCGCCGGCGCTGCACGGCGTGTTCTTCAACACGCGGGTATCGCGGCGCGATCACGTCGCGTGTTTCGTGGTGCAGTCGTTTCGCCAGACCGCGCCGCCCGTGCCCACGAAGGAGATCGCGGCGTCCAGGTTCTTCGCGCTCGACGAACTGCCGGGCGACACCACCGCCGGCACGCGTGCGCGCATCGCCGAGGTGCTGCTCGGCGTGCCGGTGAGCGAGAGGTGGTGATGAGAATTTGTAGCCCGGATGGAGCGAAGCGAAATCCGGGGCCACCCTCTCCGCGGACAGGCTTTCCCCGCATTCCGCTTCGCTCCATGCGGGCTACAGGCTAGAACTATCGACGCACCATGACCGACCTTTCCATCACCATCACGCCGGAGACCGCGGCCGACGCGGCCGCGATCGAGCGGCTGCACGAGCGCACCTTCGGCCCCGGACGCTACGCCAAGACCGCCTACCGCATCCGCGAGGGCGGCCCGCATGCGCTCGCGCTCTCCTTCATCGCGCGCATCGGCACGCTGCTGGTCGGATCGGTGCGGCTCACGCGCGTCCGCATCGGCGAGACGCCCGCGCTGCTGCTCGGGCCGCTGACGATCGAGCCGCCGTTCCGCGACCGCGGCATCGGCATCGCGCTGATCGAGCGCGCGCTCGCGGAGGCGCGCGCGCAAGGCCATCGGCTGGTGCTGCTGGTGGGCGACGAGCCCTATTACGGCCGCGCCGGCTTCAAGCGCGTCCCGCCCGGCGGCGCCGTGATGCCGGGCCCGGTCGACCCCGAGCGCCTGCTGGTGGCCGAGCTGGTGCCCGGCGCGTTCGACGGCATCTCCGGCCCGGTCCGCCCGGAGTGGGAGGAATCTTCGTAGGGTGGGTTGAGCGAAGCGAAACCCACCGTGTGACTCGCGGCAGCGCACATGGTGGGTTTCGGCCTGCGGCCTCAACCCACCCTACGATCATTTCCCCCTCAATATCCCCTGCGTCTTGGCGACGATCTCGGGCGAAGCATTCGCGCTGGCCGCCACGATCTTCTGCAGCGCCTCGCCGCCGGCCGGGACGAACTCGAGCCCGCTCTTCTCGATCTCGGCCTGCAGCTCGGGATCGGCCAGCATCGCATCGAACGCCGCGCGCAGCGCCTTGATGCGATCGGCCGGCACGCCGGGCGGCGCCACGATCGAGCGGCCGACCTGCGCGCCGCTGACGAAGAACGTCATGATGTCGCGCGCTTCCGCCGTCTTGACCACCTCGAGCGCGGTCGGAACGGCGGCGAGATCGGGATGGCGCTGCGGCACGTATTGCACCAGCAGATTGATGTCGCCGTTGCGCAGCCAGTCCTGCTTGGTGCGGTTGAGGGTCTGCCAGGAGGTGAACGCGCCGTCGACCTCGCCGCGCTCCATGGCGACCATGCCCTGGGTCGAGCCGGGATAGCCGGAGATGACCTTGAAGCGCGTGCCGGCGAGCGCGTTGAGGAGCTTCGGATAGCCCTCCGACGGCGAGCCGGGGCCTGTGCCGGCGAGCGGGATCTCGTAGCGCGTCGCGTCCTCGATCGTCTTCGCCTTCGAGGTCTTCCAGGTGAAATGCACCTCGACCGTCCCCGACATGCGGCCGATCCAGTTGAACTCCGCCGACTTGTACTGCACGCCGGGAGAGCGCAGCGCCTCCTCGATGGCCGCGACCTGCGTGATCATGCCGAGCGCGGTGCCGTCCTTCGGCGCCACCGCGTAGAGGAAATTGGCGGCCTGGAAGCTGCCGGCGCCCGGCATGTTCTGCGCGACGACGGTCGGGTGGCCGGGAATGTGCTTGCCGACAAAGCGCGCGAACAGGCGGCTGTAATAGTCGTAGGTGCCGCCGGCCGCGAAGCCGATGTAGAGGTTGATCGTCTTGCCCTTGAAGAAGACGTCGGCCGGCTGCGCCGCGGCGGAGCCGGACGCGGCGAGCGCGAGCGCGGTGAGGGCCGCTAGCGCGGTTCGCAAGCGAGCCATCGGGCCATTGGAGTGGCGCATGTCCTTATCGGCGAACCGGGCCCCACTTCGCCGAGCCATGCGCTAGGCGGCGGGTCGATAGAACGGCCGGTCGCCGCGAATCGTGGTGCGGTGCATGCGGCGGATGTCCGGCAGGCCGTAGCCGCCGCAGGCGCGGTGGTTGAGGCAGCGGTTGTCCCAGATCACGAGGTCGCCGTCGTGCCAGCGATGGCGATAGTGGAAACGCGGCTCCAGCATGATGGCGACCAGCCGGTCGAGCAGGGGCTGCGCCTGCGCATCCGGCATGTCGGCGATGCCGATGGTGAAGCGCGGCGAGACATAGAGCGCCTGGCGGCCGGTCTCGGGATGCGTGCGCACCATCGGCTGGCGCACGTCCTTGGTCGCGCCCTCGCGTTCCTTGTAATAGGCGGCCGCATCGCTGCGCGCGGTCGAGATGGTGACGCGCGGATTCTTGCTCTTGCTGATGTGGTGGATGCCGTAGCGGCCCTCGATGCGGCTTTTGAGATCGTCCGGCAGCGCGTCGTAGACTTGGTACATGTTGCAGAATTCGGTGTCGCCGCCGGATTTCGGATTGCGCACCGCGTAGAGCACGGTCGCGCGGCACGGCTCCTCCTGATGGGACGAATCCGAATGCCAGAAATCGCCGGCGTCGACGATGCCGACCGCGGTGCCGTCGGGCCGGATTTCGTTCGACAGGATGAGAATGTCGGGATCGTCGGGATGACAGTAGGTCTTGCGGTCCTGCGATTCGAGCGGGCCGAGCTGACGCGAGAACGCGGCCTGCTGCTGCGCCGTCAGGGTCTGGTCGCGGATGGCGATGACCGGGTTCTCGCGCATGACCTGGCGGAGCGTCGCGAGCGTGCCGCCGTCGAGCGGCTTCGCGCAGTCGAGACCGATGATCTCGGCGGCCCCGGCCGCGGACAATGTGTTGACCGTGAAAGTCACCGGCCGCTCCCGCATTCGTTGGCTGGCACCATCATGGCCTGGGCCGACAGGGTGTCAACGCAGGCCGGGGCGGTTTGACGGTCACGCGGTCGCATCTGTAGCGTGTGCGCCGGCACTCTCGCGTCGGAGCTTTCCATGAAACGGTCGATGGCTTTGCTGATTGCGGCGACCCTGCTCGCTGCGCCGGCGTCGGCGCAGGTGGTCGATCTCTCCGTCATCACCTGCAAGGAGTTTCTGGACAGCGGCAAGGAATCGATCGGCTATATCATGATGTGGCTCGACGGCTATTACACCGGCGAGGACGATCCCCCCGTGGTGGACTTCGACAAGATGAAGCAGCGCGGCGAGAAGCTCGGCGAGCATTGCGCCAAGAACCCCAGCCAGGGCCTGCTGACCGCGGCCGACGAGGTGATGGCGAAATAAGCCTTCAGTCGCCGGCCGGGCGGCCGTCACTTTCCGTAGTTGGAATGTGAGACGATACGCCGATCGCTTGCGCGATCTCGTCAGCCAAACGCCGCAGCCGCTCGGCGGCGCGGAGGTCGAAACAATCGTCGGCAATTGCCCGGATTCGCTGCGCCAGGGCCCGCAGTTCGTCCCCGTCCAAAGTCCCGCCCCTTACGCTATGTCTGCTGGCCGACATAACGCCACATTTCCGAAAAGGTTGCATCCGTAAGCTTGCAGGTAGCGCCCTACCTGCCTCAGTTGCCGGGTTGGAGGGAGTGGCCAGCCGTGCGCCGTTTTCCTACGATGAATGCCCGCCCCGATCCGGAGACGGATGCCATGCCGACGCGACGCGACCTGCTGCAGGATCTGCGCGGCGCCCTGGCGCTCGGGGCAGGCGCTGGCCTCTTTTCGAGCGAGGCCGCTGCCCAAGGTGCCGGTAACCCCGAGCTTCGCCGCCTCGAGGGTGCGCGCCGCATCGTGCTCAGGGGCGGCGTGGTCCTGACGCTCGACCCCAAAATCGGCGACTTCGTGCGCGCTGACGTGCTGATCGAGGACGGCAAGATCCGCGAGATCGCGCCCGACATCGCAACGTCGGCCGAGGCCGCCGCGATCGTCGACGCCGCCCATCGGGTCGTCATTCCCGGCTTCGTCGACACCCACAGCCATTCATATCAGGGCCTGCTGCGCGCCATCCTCGCCAACGGCGTGCTCGTTCCCGACTACAACAGGGACATCCAGAACCTGTTGACCCCGGCCTATCAGCCGGCCGACGTCTATGCCGGCGTGCTGGCGACCGCGCTCGGCATGATCGACATGGGCACCACCGGCATCGTCGACACCTCGCAGGTGAGTCACACGCCGGAGCACAGCGACGCCTGCGTCCGCGCGCTCCAGGACTCCGGCATCCGCGCGGTCTTCGCCTATTCGTACGGCACCGGACCGCGCGCGCAGTACCCGCAGGACATTTTTCGGCTGCAGCGGACCTATTTCGGCGCGAAGGGCCAGCTGCTCACGCTCGCGCTCGGCGCCGGCGTCAATGCAAAGATGTTCGCGCTCGCGCGCGAAGTGGGCGTGCCGGTCGTCGCGCATCTGCGCAACGTTGCGAACGTCCGCAACGACGGCGACGCGCTCCTCGAGCTGGGGCGCGCCGGGTTGTTGCGCCCGGGCGACGAGTTCATCCACTGCACGCATCTCGCCGGCGAGGTGTGGCGCGTCATCAAGGACAGCGGCGGCCAGGTCTCGCTCTCGACCCCGATCGAGATGACGATGGGCCACGGCACGCCCGCGATCCAGGATGCGCTCGACCACGGCGTGCGTCCGAGTCTCAGCTCCGACCATGCCGTGACCATCGCGCAGGATTTCTTCTCGACCATGCGGGCGAACCTCGCCTTCCAGCACCTGCAGGTTTTCCAACGCTCGCGCGCGGGCGAGCAGAACCTGCCGCCGCTCGTCACCTGCCGGGACATGCTCGAGTTTGCCACCATCGCGGGCGCACGCTGCGCCAATCTCGACGGCAAGGTCGGCACGCTCTCGCCCGGCAAGGAGGCCGACATTGTACTCCTGCGGACGGATCGGCCGAGCATCTGGCCGCTCAACAATGCGGCCGGTGCCGTGGTGAACCTGATGACCCCGGCCGACGTGGACGCCGTCTTCATCGCCGGCAAGGTGAAGAAGTGGCGCGGCAGCCTGGTCGGCGTCGATGTTTCGCGCGTGCTTCGCCTGGTCGAGCAGGCACGCGACGCCGTGCTGCGCCGGCCCGGTTTTGCGTTGAACGTGCTGGGCTGACCTCCCGCCGCGCCGACCCGGACCGGGATTGCTTCGCCACATCCGCGGTGACAGCATCCTGGTGTGCGCGCTTCAGTCAACGCGGGGACGACCATGCGGGCGAGCAGGGCGGGGGCGGCAGCGGCCGCGGCGATGCTGGCTGGAGCTCTGACGGCAACGTGTGGCATCGGTCCGGCATCCGCGCAGGAGCCCTCGCAAGCCGCCAGGGCGGACTCGAAGGCGCCGGCAAGGGACTATTACCAGCGCTCGCTCGAAATCTACGAGTTCAGGAAGGCCGCCCGGAGCGGGGCGGAACGCGGGCGGGAGATTTTCTATTACAAGTGCTGGTTCTGCCATAACGACTTCACCAGCCGGGCGCCGCAGCTCAAGGACCTCTATCGGCACGCCACGCTCGTTTCCGGCGAGCCCGTGAACGACACCACGGTGAAGGCGAAAATCCGCGACGGTGGGCCTGGCATGCCGGCCTACAAATATGCGCTCGCCGAAGCGGATATCGACGACCTCGTGGCCTTCGTGCGGGAGAAGTGCTGCTGGAACGACGACAGCCCGCCGCTCAATCCGCGCTTTCGCGCTCGCGCGCAGGCCGCGCAGCCAGCGCCCGGTGAGGAGGGCCGCGCGCTCCGCGGTGGCCCGCGCGGCCTCGTAAAGTCCGCCAAAGGCGATCTGCTCGAAGGGATCATGGTCCAGCTGATCTCGCAGCGAAGCGCGATCCGCACGACGGTCTACAGCAATGCCGACGGACGCTATGAATTCCCCAAGCTTGATGCGGGGACATACACGCTGCGGATCGCGCGGCCGCTCGAATTTGCGCCCTATGTGCGGGAGGGGGTCCAGATCGACGGCACGACCGCGCTCGACGACATCACGCTCGAGCGCATCACCAAGTCTGACGTGCTGCCGCCTACGCCCGAAATCGCGGCGCAGCTGACGGGATCGGAGTGGCTGCTGAGCCTCGCCGGCACCGGCGCGGAAAAGCGCCTGATGACGATCAATTGCAATTGGTGCCACTCCTATCAGCAGATTTTCCGAAATCGCTACGACGAGGAGGGCTGGCGCAAGATCCTGTACCGCATGATCCACGGCGCCGGCTCGCCGCTGATCAACGTCAACGAGCGCGGCCGCTTTCCGCCGGAGGACGAGGCGCGCCTGGTGAAGTGGCTCGCGAGCGTGCGTGGCCCGGATTCGAAAGATCCGCCCTTCGTCACGTTGCCGCGCCCCCAAGGTCGCCAGACCCGCGTTGTCATCACGGAATACGAACTGCCGCGGCTCGAGCTCGCGACGCACGACGTGTCGGGCGATTCCAAGGGCCACATCTGGTACAGCCCGCATCGCAGCTCCTATATCGGCCGGCTCGATCCGCGCAGCGGCGCCGTCGCGGAATATCGCGTACCGCCGGTGCCTGCGGGCGCGCTGCCCGGCACGCATTGGATCTACGTCGACCCCAAGGACATCGTGTGGGGCTCGGAGAATTGGGCGCACAATATTTGGCGCTTGGAGCCGAAGACCGAGCAGTTCACGCGCATCCCGTGGAAGGTCAAGGAGCCGGTCAACTCGCCGATGGGCGGCAATTACGCGGTCGATCCCGAGGGGTTCATCTGGAAGGCGCGCGACAAGAAAGTCGCCAAGATCGCCGCCATGACCGGCGATCTGGTGACCGCGTTCGTCCTCAACAAGTTTCCGGGCACCTACGGCAGCGCGGTGAGCAAGGATGGACTCTATTTCGGCGGCGGCGCGTGGCCGCGCGACGGCGTCGTCGTGGCGAACACGCGGACAGGCGAGGTGTTCGAGCCAGATACCAGCCCCAATTCCGGTCCGGCGCGCGGCGAGTTCGACCCGCAGGGCAATTACTGGGCGGGCGGCCGCGGCGGCGTCCTCGTCAAGTTCGACACGACGGAGAAGCGCATCCACGAATATCCGCTGCCGACGCCCTACGCCTCCATGTACACCACCCAGGTCGACAAGAACGGCGAGGTGTGGGGCGGCGAGATGCACAGCGGCCGTTATTTCCGCTTCAATCCGAAGACCGAGCGCTGGACCGAATACGTGCTGCCGGAGCCCTACGGCATCGATCGTGAAAGCTGGATCGACAATTCGACCGATCCGGTCACGGTCTGGTACGTCGACCACGACGGCTGGATCGTGCGCATCGAGCCGCTGGAATAGTGGGAGGGAGCCATGGGCGACCGGCACGACACCACGACATTGCCGATGCACCGTAGTGGTGACGCTGTTGCTCCTGACGGGCCGTCCCGTCGCGCGCTCCTCGGCGTGGCGGGCGGTCTGCTGGCCGGCGCCGCCATGGATCTGAGGCCGCGCCCGGCCGCCGCGCAAAGCGCAGCCGATGCGGAGCTCGCGCGCGTGCAAGCGGCGCGGCGCATCCTCCTCAAGGGCGGCGTCGTGCTCACGCTCGACTCGCAGGTGGGGGACTTCGCGGGCGCCGACGTGCTCATCGAGGACGGCAAGATCCGCGAAATCAGGCCCGACGTCGCCGTCTCCGGCGAAACGGCTGCCATTGTCGACGCATCGAACCGGATCCTGATCCCTGGCTTCGTCGATACTCACAGCCATTCGTATCAGGGGCTGCTGCGCGGCATCCTGGCGAGCGGCGTGCTGGTTCCGGACTACAACAGGGACGTCCAGACCACGTTGACGCCGGCCTATGCGCCCGCCGACGTCTACGCCGGCGTCCTCGCCACCGCTCTCGGCATGATCGAGATGGGCACCACGGGCGTGGTCGACATCTCGCAGATCAGCCACACGCCGGAGCACAGCGACGCCTGCATCCGCGCGCTGCAGGATTCCGGAATCCGCGCAGTGTTCGCGTTCCATCGCGGCGCCGGACCGGCCGCACAATATCCGCAGGACATCGGGCGCCTGCAGCGCACCTATTTCAGTTCGAAGGATCAGTTGCTCACGTTGGCGCTCGCCTCGCCGGTCAACGCCAAGATCATTGGGGTCGCGCGCGAAGCCGGCGTCCCGGCGGTCGTGCACCTCGTCGACAAGGGATCGAGCGAGCAGTTCATCGAGCTCGGCCGCGCCGGCCTGCTGCGGCCGGGTGACGAATTCATCCACTGTTTGAACCTCAGCGACGATGCCTGGCGGCTGATCAAGGATGGCGGCGGCAATGTCTCGGTCTGCGCGGCGGTAGACATGGCGATGGGCCACGGCACGCCGGCAATCCAGGAGGCGCTCGATCACGGCCTGCGGCCGAGTCTGAGCTCCGACCACGGCGTCACGATTGCCCAAGATTTCTTCTCCGTCATGCGCGCCACCTTCGCGCTGCAGCACATGCTGCACTTCCAACGCGTGCGCGCGGGCGACCAGAATCCGCCGGCCCTCGTCACCTGCCGCGACATGCTGGAGTTCGCGACCGTCGCGGGCGCGCGTTGCGGCAATCTGGGCCACAAGATCGGAACGCTGACGCCGGGCAAGGACGCCGACGTCGTGATGCTGCGCACCGACGGTCCGAGCATCTGGCCGCTCAACAACGCGGCAGGCGCCGTGGTCAATCTGATGACGCCCGCAGACGTCGACACCGTCTTGATCGCCGGAAAGGCGCGCAAATGGCGCGGCAGTCTGGTCGGCGTCGACATGGCGCGGTTCCTCCGGCAAGTCGAGGAGGCGCGCGACGCGGTGATGCGCCGGGCAGGTTACAGGCTCAACGTGCTGGGATGACGTTAGCTGGCAACGGCTGGATCGTCGCATTGAGCTGCCGGAATAGGAAGGGTTTGTTCGTAAAGTAACGCGCGGCATCTGGGAGCGCACCGTGAGCATGGCGCAGCGTCGATTGTGGCAATTCGGAAGGATCCTCGGGCTCTCGGCGCTGCTCGCGGCGGGCCAGGCGGCGGCGCAAAACTATCCCGACAAGCCGGTGCGCATCATCGTCGGGTTCACGCCCGGCAGCGCGACCGACATCACGGCGCGCATGTTCGCGCAGAAATTCAACGAGGCGTGGAACGTGCCGGTGACGGTCGAAAATATTCCCGGCGGCGGCGGGGGCGTCGGGGCCGATCGCGTGGCGAGGGCGGCGCCGGACGGCTACACGCTGATGTGGGGCGCCAACGGCGCGCTCACCATCAATCCGGGCCTGCAGAGCAAGCTCTCCTATGACCCGCTGCGCGACTTCGCCCCGATCTCGCTCGTGCTGCGCATGGCGAGCATCATCGCGGTCAACAACGACCTGCCGGCGAAGAGTTTTCGTGAGCTGATCGCGCTTGCGAAGGCGCAGCCCGGCAAGCTGTCATACGCGCATCCCGGCGTCGGCACGCCGCAGCATATCGGGGGAGAGCTGCTCAAGATCATGGCGGACGTCGACATCATCCACGTGCCGTATCGCGGCGCGGTGATCACCGACGTGATCGGCGGGCGGGTGCCCATCGCCATCATGAACATGGGATCGATCCTGCCGACGGTGCGCGACGGCAAGCTGCGCGGGCTGGCGGTCACCTCGCTCGAACGCTCGTCCAGCATTCCCGAGCTTCCGACCGTCGCGGAGTCCGGCTTTGCGGGCTTCGAAGCGACCTCGTGGTTTGCGCTTCTGGCGCCCGCCGGGACGCCGGCGCCGATCGTCGGCACGGTGCATCAGGCGGTCTTGAAGGTCATCGGCGACGCGCAGATGCGGGCCAACCTCGCACAGCTGGGCCTCGACGCCGTCGGCAGCTCGCCCGCCGAGCTTGCCACGATCATGAAATCGGACATCGCCAAATGGGCGCGGGTGATCCGCGACGCCGGCATCAAGGCCAGCGAATGAGGCGCGATTCCGGTTGGCATCCGTGCCGGCTGCGTGTAATTGACCGCCGAGGTTCGAGTGACCTGCCCGCGGAATCGACCAGGAGAAGAGAATGGCCCGCATCGTGCACATCGCGCTCAAGGTTCAGGACCTGGAGAAGGCGACGAAGTTCTACGAGGACGTCTTCGGCATCTACCAGACCAAGACCGGACACGCGCGCGGGCATACGTCGCGGCATATGACCGACGGCAATATCGACCTCGCGCTGATGACCTACGATCGCGAGGACGACGAGGAGGCGATGCTCGCCGGCCCCGGCCCGTGCATCCATCACTGGGGCATCGAGGTCGAGGACCGCGAAGCGACCGTCAAGAAGATCGAGGAGAACGGCGGAACCATCTTCTCGGATCCGGAAGAGGGCGCGCTCAAGTTTCGCGCCCCCGACGGCAACATGGCCGAGATCGTCGGCGTCGGCCGCTACAAGAAGAAGGACCAGAGCGACAAGGCGCGCATCGTCCATCTCGCGCTCAAGGTCTCAGACCTGGAGAAGGCGACGAAATTCTATGAGAACGTTTTCGGCTTCAAGCAGACTTCCACCAAGCGCAACGGCGAGCACATCTCACGTCACCTGACGGACGGCGACACCGATCTCGCGCTCATGATCTACGACAGTGAGAGCGCCAAGGAGGCGCAGCTCGCCGGGGCGGGCCCGCGCATCCACCACTGGGGCCTCGAGGTCGCCGATCAAAATACCTTCGCGGCGACGATCCGCCAGTACGGCGGCGAGATCCTGTCGAAGCCGGGAGCGGGGGCGCTGAAATTCCGCGCGCCGGACGGCACGGTGGCCGAGATCGTCTCGGCCGGCCGGTACGAGAAGGCGAAGCACGGGTAGGGCGTCGGTTACCGCCCCTCGCGGGCCCAGGTCGCCGCCAGCCCGCCCAGCAACAGCAGCAGGCCGAGGAGCCCCGTGAACATCGGCAGCACGCCGATGCCGCGCACGATGCTGGCGTCGCGCATCTTGAGGCCGAGCCAGTCGTCGCCCTTGTAGGTGTCGCTCGAGCGCACCGCGATGATGCGCGGCATGTTGAGCCCGGAGGCGTCGGTGACGCGCCGCGCGTCGCCGCCGGTCGCGTTGGCGAGGGAGCTGAGCACCTCCGTCGTGGAGGTGACCTCGGTGAACTCGCGCGGGTTGGCAGGGCCGACATTGACGAGCGCGGTGAGCTTGCCGTCGGTCGCGCGCCAGAGGCCGAGCTCGTTGGCGTCGACCGCGCGCCGCCACACGCCGGGCTCGCCCTGCTCGAGCGTCAAGGTGCGCGTCGCGCCCGAGGGCGTGGTGAGCGTCACCTGATCGACGCTGTCCGCCATGGTCTGACGCTGCACGGTGAGCTCGCGGCCGCGCACGATCAGCCGCAGCGCCTCTTCCTCGAGGTCGGGCTGCTTCATCAGCCAGTGCGAGAGCCGGCGCAGCAGGTCGAGATGCGGTCCGCCGCCCTCGTAGCCGCGCGCCCACAGCCAGATGTGATCGGAGAGCAGCAGCGCGACGCGTCCTTCGCCTTCGCGCGAGAGCAGGAGCAGCGGCTTGTCGTCCGGCCCCTGCATCACCGTGGTGCCGTTGGCGGTGCGCGTGTCGACCATGCGGAACCAGCGGCTCCAGTGCGGCGGGTCCTCGCTCGATCCTTCGAGCCCACGCGTCACCGGGTGGCGGCGGCCGAGATCGCTGATCTTGGCGCGGAACGGCGCCTCGGTCATCTTGCCGCTCGGCTCCGCGGGAAGAATCTGATCGAGCGGCGTGCGCCAGATGCTGCTCGGGCTCGCATAATCGGGACCGGCCGCGACCATGACGGCGCCGCCTTCGCGCACGTATTTTGCGATGTTGTCGAAATAGATGATCGGCAGCACGCCCTGGCGCGCGTAGCGGTCGAAGATGATGAGCTGAAACTCGTTGATCTTCTGCTGGAAGAGCTCGCGCGTCGGAAACGCAATCAGCGAAAGCTCGTTGATTGGCGTGCCGTCCTGCTTCTCGGGCGGCCGCAGGATGGTGAAGTGCACGAGGTCGACGTTGGCGTCCGACTTGAGCAGGTTGCGCCAGGTGCGCTCGCCCGAATGCGGCTCGCCGGAGACGAGGAGCACGCGCAGCTTGTCGCGCACGCCGTCGATCGAGACGACGGCGCGATTGTTGACGGTGGTGAGCTCGCCTTCGATGGGCGAGGCCTCGATCTCGACGATGTTCTGCCCCGCATGCGGGATCGGGATCTGCGCCTGCACCACTTCGCCGGAGCGCACGGTGCGCTGGTCGAGCACGTCGCCGTCGCGGCTGATCTTGATCTGGGCGGTGCCGGGCGGCGCGCCCGAATCCTCGATGCGGAAGCTGATCGTCTGCTGCTGGCCCACGATGCCGAAGCGCGGCGCCGAGACGAGGACGACGCGGCGATCGCGCTCGTTGGGCACGCCGGTGATGAGCGCATGCAGGGGCGCGGCGAAGCCGAGCGCGCCCACTTCCGCCGGCACGTCGTGCACGCGGCCGTCGGTGATGAGGAATGCGCCGGCGATGCGTTCCGGCGGCACGTCGGCGAGCGACGCGCTGAGCGCCTGGAAGAGCCGGGTGCCATCGGTCTCGCCGTCGGACTGCCCGGCCTCGACCTCGCGCAGTTCGAGCCCCTGAATGCGCTTGAGCCGCTGCACCAGGGCGGCGCGCGCGGCTTCGGTCTGCGCCGTGCGGTCGCCGAAGCTCTGGCTCGGGCTCTTGTCGATCACGACGGCGGCGACCGAGGGAAGGGGGTCGCGGTCCTCCCGCGTGAGCGACGGATTGGCGAGCGCCGCCACGAGGAGCACCAGCGCGATCGTGCGGATCAGCGCGCCGCGCGTTCGGCTGGCGAACAGCAGCAGCGCGATAACGGCGACGGCCGCGATGCCGGCCCACATCACGACGTCAGGCACGAGCGGCGAAAAGGTGAGACCGAAGCCCACGAGAACGTTCCTTTGGATCCTACTGGCCGAGCCGCTCGAGCAGCGCGGGCACGTGCACCTGATCGGCTTTGTAGTTGCCGGTAAGCGTGTACATGACGATGTTCACTCCGGCGCGGAAGGCGAACTCGCGCTGGCGCGGCTCGCCCGGAACGAGCGGCAGCATCGGCTGGCCGTCGCTGCGCGTCGCCCAGGCGCCGGCGAGGTCGTTCGAGGTGATGATGATCGAGGATACGCCGTCGCCGCCGCGCGCCGGACGCTTCGCCTCGTCGTCGTTCTCGTCGACCGCCGGCATCGCCTCGACCCAGAGCTGTCCGGAATTGAAGCGGCCGGGGAAGTCGCGCAGCAGGAAGAACGTCTTCGTCAGCACGTGGTCCTTCGGCACCGGCTCGAGCTCGGGAATATCGAGCGAGGAGAGGATCGCGCGCAGCGCCACCATGCCGGGGCTGCGCGTCTCGCCGCCAGGCCCCGGCGGCGCCATCACGGCATCGCGCGTGTCGAACAGCACGGTGCCGCCGCGCTTCATGTAGGCATCGATGCGCGCGAGCACCTGCGCCGACGGTCTTGGCGCGTCCGGCACGATCGGCCAGTAGATCAGCGGAAAGAACGCGAGCTCGTCGCGGCCGAGGTCGAGGCCGACCGGCTCGCCGGCTTCGAGCGCGGTGCGCTGCGCAAGGAAGAGGGTGAGGCCGGCGAGACCGGCCTTGCTGATGCTGTCCACCTCGGCATCGCCGGTGATCACGTAGGCCAGCCGGGTCTCGTTGGTCGCCTTCTTGGCGAAATCATCGGCGGTCGCATCGGCCGCAAAGGCCGGCGCAATCGTGAGCGCGGCGAAGGCGGCAAGCCCGACCGCAAGCAACAGCGCGGTCGCGATCCGCCGCCGCGGCAGCAGCCGGTAGATGCCGCCGGCGAGCCAGAACACCACGAGGGCGTCGAGCAGCAGGAGCCCGAGCGCGGCGAGGAAGATCGGACCGCGCAGATCTTCCGGCTCGCCTATGCGATAAGGCTCGATGCGCGCATTGAGCGGACCGACGTCGATCGGCACAATCCGGTCCGCCGGCGTGAGCGTGTTCACCGCCAGGAGTCCTTCGGGCGGGCCGTAGAATCCCGGCGGATTGTCCGCCTTGGCGCGGCCCGTATAGTTCGCCGGCACCGGCCGCGCGGTCGGCGGCGGCGATTCGAACTGGCCGAAGCCGTCGAGCACACGGGTCGGCGGCAGCACCTCGCGCGTGCCCTGCTGCGCCGTCGCTTCGTTTGCCGAGATGGTGCCCGACAGATTGACGATGCGCTTGAGCATGTCGACGAAACTGCCCGAAATCGGCAGGTCCGACCAGCGGGTATCGGCGGTCACGTGGAACAGCACGATCATGCCCTTGCCGCGCCGCACGGCCGTGACAAGCGGCGTGCCGTCGGCGAGCGTCGCCCAGGTCCGCTCGGAGAGGCCGGAATCCGGCTCCGCCAGCACCTGACGCGTGACCGTCACGTCGTTGGGCACCGGCATGCCGGCGAACGGGCTCTCGCGCGAGAAGCCGGCGAGGTGCTGCGGCTGATCCCAGCTCAGGCTGCCGCCGAGGATGCGGCCGCCGCGCCGCAGCTTGACCGGCACCAGCTCGTCGTCGGCGGCGGCGAGCCGCGGTCCGGCGAAGCGCACGAGCACGCCGCCGTCGTCGATCCAGCGCGCCAGGCGATCGCGCTCTTCCGGCGCGACCGTGCCGACATCGGCGAGGATCAGCATGGGTACGCGCTGCTCGACGAACTGGCCGATCGCCTCCGAGGGCGATCCTCGCTCGCCGAGACGCACGTCGGCGAAGGGCCCGAGCGCACGCGCGAGATAATAGGTCGAGGCGAGAAGCGGCTGCGCGGTCTCGCTGGTCGCGCCGGTGACCACGCCGATGGTCCGGCGGCGCCAGCGCTTGTCGAGGAGCTGCACCACGCCGGACGAATGCTCGGACATGATGTCGAGGCGGGCGATGTCGTTGCGGATCTCGACCGGCAGGTCGAAGCGGGCCTCGGTCTCGCGCGCGCCGGATGGGAAAGCGTAGCGCGCCTCACCGAGCGGGAGACCCTTGAGATCCATCGCGCGCACGATTCCTTCGTCGTCCCGCGCGATATCGGAGCGCAGCACCTTGACGGTGAGCATGGCGGCCGCGTTGTCGGCCGCGGTGAGAGCGTGGACCGGCCGCAGCCCACCGGTGACGACGGTGATCGCGCGCTTGTCGGCGAGCCGCGCCAGGCCTTCGACGAATTCGCCGGTGCGGCCGAGATCGACGCCGTCGGTCAGCCATATCAGCTCGACTTCGGGCTTGACGGCGAGGAAACGGCCGAGCGCGCCGAGCGCTTCGCTGCGCTCGACGGTATGCGGCTTGGGGCGAAGCTGCCGCAGCCGCACGCGCGCCGAGCCGGCCGTCTCGAGCGAGATGTCGCGCGTTGCGTCGGACAGCGGCGCGAGCGCGACGGGCCGGTTGTCCTGCTCGGCGCGCACGATGAGATCCTCGGCGGTGCGCAGGCGTGAATCCCAGCTCGCCGCGGCGGACCAGCCGTCGTCGATGAGCAGGACCAGCGGCAGGCTGCGGTCGGTCGCCGCGAGCGGCGGATTCCACATCGGCCCGGCGGCCGCGATGATCACCAGCGCGGCGAGCGTGAGACGGAGCAGCGTGAGCCACCACGGCGTGCGCGCCGGCGTCTCCTCTTTCGGAGCGATGTCGAACAGGAGGCGCGTGGGCGGGAAGGCGATGCGGCGCGGGCGCGGCGGCACCAGCCGCAGCAGCCACCACAGCACCGGCAGGCTGAGCAGGCCGAGGAGCACGAGCGGTTGGGCGAAGGCGAGCGGAAGTCCGGGGATCATACGTGTCTCCCGGGGACACCGGCGCCGTGCCAGCGGTTGATGCCGGTGCCTTCGCGGCCGCCGCCGAGCTGCGCGTGCAGCTTGAGCAGCAGATCGGTCGCCGGCCGGTCGGTGCGATGAATGATGAAGCTCCAGCCCAGCCGATCGGTCTCGGCGCGAATCTCGTCGCGATGGCGGGCGATGCGCGCCTCGTAGTCGGCGCGCCAGGTCTCCGCCCGGCCGGCCGTGACGGCGCCGGCGCCTTCCGGCTCGATGAACTCGATGCGGCCCGCATAGGGGAACGTCTCCTCGGCCGGATCGATGATCTGCACCACATGGCCGTGCGCGCCCGAGGCGGAAAGCTGCGCGATCGTGCGATGCACGTCCTCGATCGGGCTCCACAGGTCGGACAGCACCACGATCTCGGCGAGCGGGGAGGGCGAGAACGACGGCGGCAGGCTCGCGCGCACGGCCGAGTCATGCACCATCGCCTGCGCCATCTTCTCGACCACGTTGCGGCTCGCGGTCGGGCGCATCAAGCCCGGAATGCCGATGCGCTCGCCGCCCTCGATCAGCACCTCGGAGAGCGCGAAGGCGATCACCAGCACGCGCTCGAGCTTGGTGTCCTGCGCGAGCGATGACTTGAACATCATCGAGGGCGAGCGGTCGGGCCACAGCCACACCGTATGCGCCGCCTCCCATTCCTGCTCGCGCACATAGAGGTGGTCGTCGCGCGCCGAGCGCCGCCAGTCGACGCGCGATGCGGGCTCGCCGGAGACGAAGCGGCGGTATTGCCAGAAATTCTCGCCCGGGCCGGCGCGCCGGCGTCCGTGCAGGCCGTGGATGACGGTCGCGGCGATGCGGCGCGCTTCCAGGATCAGCCGCGGCATGGTGGCGGCGAGCGAACGCCCGTCACCGATGGCGCGCCAGATCGCCTGGGTCTCGTGGGCACGGGCCGCGCTGTGATCCGCCATCGGCTATCCGATCATGATCCGCTCGCGCGCACCCTCAACCGAGCTTGGCCTTGAGCCGGCCGACGACGGCCGAAATGGTCTCGCCGTCCGCGCGGGCTGCGTAAGTCAGCGCCATGCGGTGCTTGAGGATGGGCTCGGCGAGCGTCAGCACGTCGTCGATCGAGGGCGCGTAACGCCCGTCGAGCAGCGCGCGGGCGCGCACCGCCAGCATGAGCGCCTGGCTGGCGCGCGGGCTCGGACCCCAGGCGATCAGCTTGCCGACCTCGCCCGCATCCGGACCCGGCCGGGCCGAACGCACCAGCGCAAGGATCGTCTCGACGACGGATTCGCCGACCGGCAGGCGACGCACCAGGCGCTGCGCCGACATCAGGTCCTCCGCGGTCATCGCCGCCTTCGGCTTGGTCTCCTCGGCGCCGGTGGTGTCGAACAGGATGCGGCGCTCGGCGTCCCGATCGGGATAGTCGACGTCGATCTCCATGAGGAAACGGTCGAGCTGGGCTTCCGGCAGCGGATAGGTGCCTTCCTGCTCGAGCGGGTTCTGGGTGGCGAGCACGTGGAACGGCTTTGGCAGATCGTGGCGCGTGCCGGCCACCGTGACGTGCTGCTCCTGCATCGCCTGCAGCAGGGCCGACTGGGTGCGCGGGCTGGCGCGGTTGATCTCGTCCGCCATCAGGAGCTGGGCGAACACCGGACCGGAAATGAAGCGAAAGCTGCGGCGGCCGCCCGGGCTTTCCTCCAGCACCTCGGTGCCCAGGATGTCGGATGGCATCAGGTCGGGCGTGAACTGGATGCGGCGGGCGTCGAGTCCGAGCACCGTGCCCATGGTGTCGACCAGCTTGGTCTTGGCGAGGCCGGGCACGCCGACGAGCAGCGCATGGCCGCCGGACAGCACGGTGGTCAGCGCCTGCTCGACCACCTTTTCCTGGCCGAAGATCACCGCTCCGATCGCGGCCTTGGCGGCGCGCGCGTGCGCGGCGGTCGCCTCGGCCTGGCGGACGATCATGTCCTCGAGCTTCTCGGGACTGTCGGTTGCTGCCATCGATCGTGCTCCTTGCTCGAGTTCCATCGGACGTCCAGGCACATAACGCACAACGGCCGGGTTGCGGTCCTCACCAACCGCCCCCGACCCACACTTGGCGTCCCTACCCGCAGGGGATGATTCCCCGCATCCGCCTTGAGCTTACGCTATTTTCGCGCAATGCGTTCCGGGAATATAAGGCCGGCGCGCGCGTGCGGATGACCCGGTTCCTAGAGTCGAGGCCAACAATGGCGAAGGAAGGGCAGGCTCTCGAAGGTATCGTGGGAGCGGTCCGGGCGTCGGGCGCCAAGGGACCGCCCCCGGTCCATCTATGGAATCCGCCCTATTGCGGCGAAATCGACATGCGGATCGCCGCGGACGGCACCTGGTTCTACCAGAAGACCCCGATCGGCCGGCCGGCGCTGGTCAAGCTCTTCGCCTCCGTCCTCAAGCGCGAGGGCGATCGCTACTTCCTGGTCACGCCTGTGGAAAAGTGCGGCATCGCGGTCGACGAGGCGCCGTTTCTCGCGGTCGAGCTTGCGGTCGAGGAGGGCGATTCCGGGCGCGCCCTGCGCTTCCGCACCAATGTCGACGACTGGGTGTTGTGCGGCCCCGACCATCCGCTCACCTTCGAGCCGGAGCCCGCGACCGGCGGGCTCAAACCGTTTCTCCACGTGCGGCGCGATCTGTGGGCCAAAGTGACGCGGGCGCTGTTCTATGATCTCGTCGAGCTCGGCGAAGAGCGGGAGATCGACGGGACGCGCATGTTCGGTGTCGTCTCCGCCGGAGAATTCTTTGCCATGGCGCCGGCCGATCAGCTTGCAGGACTGCGGTGATGGAGCAGACCACCGAGGAGACCGGCCCGAAGGTCACGCACGCGTTCTTCGACCGTGCGCGCGCCCGGCTCGATCTCCGCGTCCCGCCCGGCCTCACCGATCTCAGCGTACCTGTGACGCGCGGCGACCTCGATCTCGATCCCGAGATGTGGGAGCGCGCCGGCGTCTCGGCGACCAAGCCCGCCGCGGTGCTGGTGCCGGTGGTAGACCGGCCGGACCCCGGCGTCATCCTCACCGTGCGCACCTCGGAGCTGCCGAGCCATGCCGGACAGATCGCCTTTCCGGGCGGCAAGATCGACAAATCCGATGCGGGGCCGCTCGCCGCGGCGCTGCGCGAGGCGCAGGAGGAGATCGGGCTTCCGGCGCGTCTGATCGAGCCGATCGGCTATCTCGACGTCTATCTCACCTTCTCGGGTTTTCGCATTCTGCCGGTGGTCGCGCGCGTCGAGCCGGATTACAAGCTCGTGCTCAACGCCGCCGAGGTGGCGGATGCGTTCGAGGTGCCGCTCGCGTTCCTGATGGGACCGGAGAATCACCAGCGCCATACGCGCGACTGGAAAGGCATCCGCCGCGAATACTACGCGATGCCCTACCAGGAGCGTTACATCTGGGGCGTCACCGCCGGAATTCTGCGCAACATGTACGAGCGCATTTACGGGGACGCGACATGATCCGCATCTTCGGCATCGAGCTCGCGCTCTTTCTCGCGCCGTTCATTCTGTATGGACTGTTCGTGTGGGCGACGCGCGAGGGCGTGCTCCATCCCGAGGCGTGGCGAGTCCCGGTGCTCGTCAGCCTCACTCTGGTGGCGCTCGTGCTCACCGCCGCCGGCTTCGTGGTGGTGGCAGAATTCTCCGGCTCGCCGCCGAACTCGACCTATATTCCGGCGCACATGGAGGATGGGCATCTCGTGCCCGGGACGATGAAGTGACCCAGCCCGACACCACCTGGCTCAGCACGGGACCGCTCGCGCACGTGCTCGCGGTGCTCGATCACGCAGGTGAAGAGGCGCGGGTCGTCGGCGGCGCGGTGCGCAATGCGCTGTTCGGCCAGCAGCCCGGCGAGATCGACATCGCGACGACCGCGTTGCCGGGCGCGGTGATCGAACGCGCGCGCGCCGCCGGCTTCAAGGCGGTACCGACCGGCATCGACCACGGCACCGTCACGGTGATCGCCGACGGCATGCCGTTCGAGGTCACGACCTTGCGGGCCGACGTCGAAACGTACGGGCGCAGGGCCAAGGTCGCGTTCGGCCGCGACTGGAAGGTCGACGCCGAGCGGCGCGACTTCACCATGAACGCGCTCTCCATTAATCGCGCAGGCGAGATCTTCGACTATGTGGGCGGGCGCGCCGACATCGAGGCGCGGCGCGTGCGCTTCATCGGCGATGCGCGGCGGCGCATCGCGGAGGATTATCTGCGCATCCTGCGCTTCTTCCGCTTCCACGCGACCTATGGGTCGGGCCCGCCCGACCCCGACGGGCTCGCGGCCTGCATCGCGGGCCGGGCGGGTCTCGAACAGCTTTCGCGCGAGCGGGTGCGCATGGAGCTGATGAAGCTTCTGGTCGCGCCGCACGCCGCGCCGACGCTCGCGGTGATGGCGGAGGCCGGGCTGCTGGCCGCGGTGCTCGGCGGCGTGCCGGTGCTCGCGAGCTTCGAGAATACCTGCAAGGTCGAGGCGGCGGCCGGCGTCGCGGCGGACGCGGCGCGCCGGCTCGGCGCGCTCGGCGTCTCGGTCGTGGAGGATGCGGCACGGCTGTGGCAGCGGCTGCGCCTGACCAATTCCGAGCACGCGCGTCTCCTCTCCATCGCCGAAGGCTGGTCGTCGATCGCGCCCGGAGACGAGGCGGCGGCGCGCGCGCTGCTCTACCGGATCGGGCCCGATCGTTTCATCGACCGCGTGCTGATTGCCTGGGCGCGCTCGCCGGCGGGCGCGGCCGACGAGCGCTGGCGCGATCTCGCGAGCCTGCCGGCACGCTGGACTGCGCCGAAATTCCCCCTCAAGGCGCGGGACTTCATCAAGCGCGGCCTGGAGAAGGGACCAAAACTCGGCGCCGCGCTCGCGGCCGCCGAGAACGCGTGGATCGCCACGGGATTTCCCGGAAATCCGGCAGCGTTGGAGGAGATCGCCGACCGCGCGGCGGCGGGTGCCGATCACGCCCGCCCAAAGTGATCGCGACCGACGCCGACCGCGTGCGCCCGGCCACACTGGCCATGACGGCTGGAAACACGGTTCGCCATTCGCTATTCGCTATGTGCCCGTTCACGCGATCCGCGCCCATCCGTGCTTTCAGCCTTTGCCGATCTCTCGATCCTCGAGCTCCTGCTCATTGCGGGCATGGGCGTGCTCACCTCGCTCATCGGCGGGGTGGCGGGCTACGGCACGGGCGCGCTGATGCCGCTCGTGCTGGTGCCGATCGTCGGTGCCGAGCCGGTGGTGCCCATCATCGCGATCTCGGCGCTGATCACCAACGCGAGCCGCGCCACCGCATTCCAGAAATCGATCGACTGGCGGCGCGTCCTGATCGTGCTCTGCGCGGCGACGCCGACCTGCGTGGTGGGTGCCTACGGCTATACGCTGCTGACAGGGCAGGGCGCGATGATCGTGATCGGCGCCATGCTGGTGCTGTCGGTGCCGCTGCGGCGCAGGTTGAGGTCGCGCGGGCTGCGCTTCGACGACAAGGGGCTGGGCATGGCGTCGGCCGCCTGGGGCGTGGTGGTGGGCGGCACCACCGGCGCGGGGATCATCCTGTTGTCGATGCTGATGGCGGCCGGGCTCGACGGCATCGCGGTGATCGCCACCGACGCGGTGATCTCGATCGTGCTCGGGCTGGTCAAGGTCGCAGTCTTCGGCCTTGCCGGCGTGGTGACGTCGCAGGTGGTCGCGCTTGCGCTGCTGATCGGGCTCGTGGCGTTTCCCGGCGCCTTCCTCGCGCGTGCCCTGGTCGAACGCCTGCCGATCCACGTCCACACCGCGATCCTCGATGCGGTCGTGCTGATGGGCGGCGCGATCATGATCGTCAGCGCATTTCGGCGGTAAGGATGCGGCGAATAGCGAATGGCGAGCAGCGAACAAGTAGCTATTCGCTGCTCGCGACTCGCCCCATCCGCGGCGCGAGCATGGCGGCGCCGACCGCAAACAAGAGCCACATCATCACGCCGCCGAACACGATCCAGGCGAGAAATGTTCGCTCGTCGGCGATGATCGAGTGAGGTTCCTCGACCCAATAGAGCAACGGCGCGCCGTTCGCTGTTTTGAGCTGATAGCGCTCGACCGCACGTTCGACGGCGCTGTGCGCCGGCGAGAACAGCGTGAACACGTAGCGGACCCCGCCTCGAAAAGGCAGCCGCCAGTTGCGCGGGGTGCGAAAGTCGCGCGGGCCGTAGCCGCTAACATTGGCGACCGCCCAGGCGGGCACCGGATCGCTCGGCGTCCAGCCGAAGGGCACGATCGGCGCGGCGCGCCAACCGCCGGTCGGCGGGATGTTGCCCGCCGGCGCGACGAGCAGTGTGCCGCTCGCGAACGCGCCGGTGAATTCGATCGCAACCCGCGCGTCGGCGAAGCGGAAACTCGCCGCATAGCGGTGGTCCGAGGTCTCGTTGAGCGCAATCGGTCCGGCGTCGGGGCCGAACATCTGCACGTCGGAATAGATCGCGATGACGAGGCCGATGCTCGGCATCAGCACGGCGCCGGCAAGCGAGGCCACGGCGCTGTCGCGCCCCGACCACAGGCCGAGATTGAGGCCGACCACCACCGCCGCGAATATCGCGAGCGCGGTCCAGCCGAGGCAGACGATGGGCACGACGACGGCGGCGACGATCAGTACCGATGCGGTGCCGCGCGCAATCGCCCACCACGGCGCGGGATGACTGAGGCGGGAAAGCGGTGAAACGGGCATCGGCGGGCTCGCGGTCATCGGTGTAACCGCCATCGTATCACGATGCGGAGCCGCCCAGCCGGCTCGCGGCTATGCGCACCAGCGCCGGACGTTGAACACGTGACAGAAATAATTCTTGGTCTGGTAGCGCAGGCGAATGTCCTCGATCCGGCGCATGGTCAGCACCATGAACGCGTGCAGTCGCATCACCTGAAAATCGAGCAGTTCTTCCGTCTCGTCCATCTTGGCGATGTAGCTCGTCTTCCCGTCGGGATCGAGTTCGGTTTCGGCGCCCCATCGACGCGCCAGATTGATCTTGGAATGCGCCTCCTCGAAGCAGGTGTAGAGCGTGATGATATGGTGCTTGGCGCTGCGCCAGTCGACGGTTAGCCCGTTGATGTCGACGGGCTGCAGCGTGTCGATCGTGCGGTAATCGGGCAGGTCTTTGCGGCAGTCGAATTTGCGTTTGAGCAGCGCGTTGCGGCTGATCGGATCGATGCCGAGGGCCGTCGCCGAAGCGGGATCGCGATAGGGATTGCTCGGCCAGTCGATGTAGATTTCCATCTTGCGCGCGAGGAGATCGCTCGCCTTGCGGAACGCGAGTCTCGCGTCGACGTAGTCCTTGTACGCGGCACGGCCGCTCTTGGTCAGAAACGCGTCCTTGTCGGCTTCGACCTTGGCGTCGAGCGCGAACTTGAAGCTGAAGAACAGGATCTGTTGCGTGTTGACCGCTGCGGTCAGCAGGTTCGACGTGTCTGCGAACGCCGAGGTCGCGGCGGCAAAGTCCTCCTTGTAGCGCGCGATGTTCTGCTCCTCGCGCCACGACGTGTACTGGAAATAGGATCCGACGAGCGCGGTGACGAGGCCGACGATCGACATGTTCTTGACGACGTCGACGGTCTTGTCCGCGACAACGAAGCGACCCCAGAAGCCAGTCAGCCAATTGGTAGGCATGGATGTTGCCCTCTATCGTCGCTCCCGAGTTTGGCGCAAAAGTTGTAGGCGGTCAAAAATCGTGTTGAGCCTGTAAGGCGGCGCGGTGCGCTGCTTAGGGCCATTTCACCACCGGCGGCATCGACGAGAGGATCGAGTCGACGTTGCCGCCGGTGCGCAGCCCGAAGATCGTGCCGCGGTCGTAGAGCAGATTGAACTCGACGTAGCGGCCGCGCCGCACGAGTTGCTCCTCGCGCTCGGCCTCGCTCCAGGGCGTGGCCATGTTTCGCCGCACCAACTGCGGATAGACGTTGCGAAAGGCGCGGCCGACTTCCTGGGTGAAGGCGAAATCGGCGTCCCAGTCGCCGCTGTCGAGATAATCGTAGAAGATGCCGCCGACGCCGCGCATCTCCTGGCGGTGCTTCAAATAGAAATACTCGTCGCACCACGTCTTGAACTTCTCGTACGGCGCGACGCGGGCGTGCGCGTCGCAGGCGGCGCGCATGGCGGCGTGGAACGCCTGCGTGTCGGGATCGTCCTGGGTGCGGCGCGCATCGAGCACGGGCGTGAGATCGGCGCCGCCGCCGAACCAGGACTTGGTGGTCACCACGAAGCGCGTGTTCATGTGCACCGCCGGCACGTGCGGATTGGTCAAATGCGCGATCAGCGAGATGCCCGACGCCCAGAAGCGCGGGTCGTTCTCGGCGCCCGGGATCTGCGCGCGGAATTCCGGCGCGAACTCGCCGAACACGGTCGAGACATGCACGCCCACCTTCTCGAACAGGCGGCCTTTCATCAGCGCCGTCACGCCGCCGCCGCCCGGCTCGCCGGTTGCGTCCGTCCGATTCCATGGCGTGCGCACGAAACGTCCGGGCGCCGCGCCGTAGAGCGCCGGCGGCGCCTCGTCCTCCAGCGCTTCGAACGCGGCGCAGAGGTCGTCGCGCAGCCTTTCAAACCAGCTGCGCGCGCGCGTTTTTCGGCTTTCGAGTTGGCCGGCGTCCATGGCGAATAGTAGCGCCGCGCTTCGCGGTTCGCCATTCGCTATTGGCGTCGCGCGATCTGCCGCATCGCCTCGCCGACCGCCATCGCGCAGGTCATCGCCACGTTGATCGAGCGCAGGCCGGGCTGCATCGGGATCTTGAGCCGCACGTCGGCGGCCTCGTGCACCTCCTCGGCGACGCCGGAGGTTTCGCGGCCGAACAGCAGGATGTCGCGCCGCTCATAGGCGTGGTCGAGATAGGACTCGGTGGTGCGCGTCGTGAACAGAACGAGGCGCAACCCCTCGGCCCGTCGCCAGCTCTCGAAGGTCGCCCAGGAGACATGGCGGATCAGCGTCACCTGATCGAGATAGTCCATGCCGGCGCGGCGGAAGGCGCGGTCGCTCGTGGGAAATCCCGCGGGCTCGATCAGATGCGCCTCGATGCCGAGACAGGCGGCGAGCCGGAGGATCGTTCCGGTGTTCTGGGGAATATCGGGCTGGTAGAGCGCGATCCGCATGGAGATGGCCTGTCGGCGGCTGGCTCGCGACATATTCCGGGAGCCGGGTCGAAGCGGGCAACGCCGCACGGCGTCACACCGCAGAATCGAGCGTGCAACGCGCGGGTTTCCGGGCGCAAGACGGTCGTTGCGCGCGGCGTGACATGCATCCGGGGCGCAGCGCGATTACCCGCGAAATCCCGATCATTTCCCGCTG
>WNFC01000809.1_pt1 | contig 31797 bp, 33 predicted proteins | sample 5400541 | NCBI WGS metagenome assembly WNFC01 (sample SAMN13153342, study PRJNA577476) | soil metagenome | isolation source: 120 cm saprolite under Douglas fir tree site 2 hole 2 replicate 1 | place: USA:California | collected 2015-04-18
TCGGCGAGTTCCTGCCGCTCACCGAAACGCCGGACGGCGAGCGGCTCTATCGCCATTATGCCGGCTGCGCCGAAGCGCTGGGCGTGAAAATTCCGGCCGAGTTCACCGGCGGCTGCGCCGATTCCGGCTTTGCGGCGGGGGCCGGCGCTCCCACGCTGTGCGCGACCGGTCCGGTCGGCGGCAAGGCGCACACGCCGGAGGAATACCTGGAGCTCGATTCGATCGTGCCGCGCGCGCAGGCGCTGGCGCTGGCGATCCTGCGGCTCGGGCAGGGGTGAGGTTCCCCGGTTAAAATTGCAAAGATTCATGTTGCATCCGAAAGATGTAATTTGGCGAATTGAATGGGTTCAACTCGTTGAATCAGCTTCCGATAATCCAATGATACCGTCGGGATTTCACGGTATTTGCGTCACCCTCGGGTGGTTTCGGCCGCCGACTCCCCCTCACGAGGAGCTAAGGCCCGGCAGCAGTTCGGCCAAGCCGGCTTCGCGCAGCCGGTCCAAATCCGCCGGCAGATCCAGGTCCCACAGCGGCGCCAGCTCGCGGACCGCAAGCCGGAGCTCGGCGGCACGGCGACGCGTCTCGGCCATGACGGTCCCGGTGCCCCATGGCATATGCGCGAACAAGTCCGGCCGTGGTTGCCGCAGCCCGATCAGCACGTAGCCGCCGTCCTCGGCGGGAATGACCGCGGCATCGCATCCGTCCCGCAGGGCGTCCGCGGCATCTCGCAGGTGCTGCGGTTCGAGCGCCGGACAATCGCTGCCGATCACCAGCGCGGGGCATGCGGACTCGAGCGCGGCATGCATGCGCGCGCCGAGATCACCGTCGACCTGGCGCGCGAGCGTGACCGGAAACCGCTGCGCGAGCTCGCGAAAATGCGATTCCTCGGGAGCGGCCCACAGGCTCACCGGCCCGGTGGCGGCGGCGCATGCGGTTGCGAGCGTCCGCGCAATCAGCCGCGCCTGCAACAGCGCCGCGCCCTCGCGGCCGAGCGCCGGGATCAGTCGCGTTTTGGCCAGGCCCGGAAGCGGCGCCTTGGCGAGGATCGCAACCGCGATCGGCTCAACGTTCGACATAGCCGTAGCGTCTGGCGAGCGCGGCGGGATCCGCGCCCAGGAAGAAGGCCAGGCGCAGCCGCCACATCATCAGCATCGTACGCAGCACCCCGTGCCGCTCCCAACGCCGGCCGGAGGTCACGACCCGCGCGGCGAGGCAGATCGGCCGAGCGATCCGCTTGAGCCTTCGCGACAACGCGATGTCCTCCATCAGCGGGATTTCCGGAAAGCCGCCGGCCTCGGCGAAAATCTTCCGGCTCGCGAACATCGCCTGGTCCCCGGTGGCAATGCCCGTCAGCCGCGAGCGCCAATTCATCAGCACCGCCACCAGCGCAAGCAGCGGGCTCCGCCCCTCGATGCGCACGTCGAAGCGGCCCCAGGCATTCGCCCCGGCGAGCGCTCGCACCACCAGCCGGTCCGCATCGGGCGGCAGCCTCGTGTCGGCATGGAGGAACAGCAGCACTTCTCCCCGCGCGATGCGAGCGCCGGCGTTCATCTGCGCGCCGCGTCCGCGCTCGGCGAGGATCACGCGGTCGGCATGCGGACGGGCGAGCTCGGCAGTCCCGTCCCGGCTGCCGCCGTCGACCACGATCACCTCGGCGCCGCGCTGCCGGAACGGCGCAAGGGCCTGCAATGCGTCCGCGATGATCGCCGCCTCGTCGAACGCCGGGACGATGATGGAAAGCGTGGGCACGCGTCTCTCCGTGAACCGCGGCTCGATCCTATGGCATAACACCGCGTCCGGTGTGCATTTGCGCTTGGGCGGTAGCTTATGACCAGTCCCGTACTCGTCGAAGTCATCCGCGGCTCGCTCCTCGAGAGCGAGCATCGCGGCAGAGTGGCCGTGATCGATGCCGACGGCAACGCGGTGCTCCGCTTGGGCGACGTCGCGCGGCCGGTGTTTCCCCGCTCGGCGGTCAAGCCGCTGCAAGCGCTGCCGCTCGTCGAGACCGGTGCCGCGGACCGGTTCGGCTTCGGCGATGAGGAGTTGGCGCTCGCATCGGCTTCGCATGCGGGCGAGCCGGCGCACGTCGCATTGGTCGAACACATGCTCGCGCGCGCCGGGCTCGATGCGGCCGCGCTCGTCTGCGGGGCGCACCCGCCGATCCATGCGCCCTCCGCCCAAGCGCTTGCGCGGTCCGGACGCGAGCCCAGCGCGCTCCACAACAATTGCTCCGGCAAGCATGCCGGATTCCTGTGCGTGGCCTGCGCCATGGAAGCGAATCCCGCGGGCTACGCCGACCCGGCGCATCCGGTGCAGCGCGCGGTCAAGGCGGCGATCGAAGGGATCGCCGGCGTCGCGCTGGAGGATCGCAGCCGCGCGATCGACGGCTGCTCGGTCCCGACCTGGGCTTTGCCGCTGGAAAAGCTTGCGCACGGCTTCGCGCGGTTCGGCACCGGCCGGGGGCTCGATCCGCACCGCGCCGAAGCCGCGGCGCGGATTCGCGCCGCGTGCGCGGCAAACCCGTATCTCGTCGCCGGCACCGGACGGTTCTGCACCCGGGTCATGGCGCATTTCGGCGGCCGGGTTCTGGTCAAGGGCGGCGCCGAGGGCGTTCTCTGCGGCGCGCTGCCGGAAGCCGGCCTCGGCATCGCCGTCAAGTGCGACGACGGCGCGGCCCGCGCCGCCGAAGTGGTGATGGCCGCGCTGATTTCCCGGCTGCTGGCCCTCGACGATTCGGATCGCGGCGCGCTTGCCCCGCTGGTCCAGCCGGGCTTGCGCAATTGGAACGGCGTCGAGGTGGGCGTGCTGCGGCCGAGCGACCTGCTGGCTCAGCGCACCTGATTGGCGCCGATGGTGAGCCGGGCGAAGCGTTCGGCGCCGTTGCGGGCGAGGTCGCCGGTAACCCGCCTGCTGCGCTCCATGCCGACGATGGCGCCATGCGCGGCGTCCGCGATCAGATTGTCCGCGATCAGCGCCGCGCCGGCCCCCGCTGCCACCGAGACCGCGATACCGATGCCGGCGCCGCGCACGACGTTCCCGGTGACCGTGAGGTCGCGCAGATGGGGGCCCGAGCCGAGATGGATTCCGGCGAACGGCGCGTTCTCGATGACATTGCCGGTGACGGCGCTGTCCGCCTCGACCGCGATGCCGATCCCGGCGCCGTCGTCCGGGTCGGTGCCGGCGGGCCCGGCCGCCACCAGATTGCGGAGCAGATTGCCCTGCACCACCGCCAGCCGTCCGCCGCGGTTGAAATTCGTGACCGACACCCCGACCATCGCGCCATCGACGATGTTGTTGGCGATCAATGCACCCTGAAAATCGAATTCGGCATGCAGCGCGACCGCCTTGAGATCGCTGCAGGAATTGCCGATCACCTGCAGGTTCGAGGCGGCACGGCCGCGCACCGCGGAGAACGCCGCGTTCCTGACCCGGTTGCCGCGCACGATGACGTTGCCGGCGCGGAATACGTTGATGGCGTTGCCGTTCTGGCCGGAGGCGCCGCTGCGCGCGGCGACATCCTCGATACGATTGTCGATCACCAGCGTGCCGTCGTCGCCCGCCTGCGAGCGCGAGACCACAATGCCGTTGTTGCCGGCATCGCGGATGCTGTTGCCGCTGATGACCAAGCCGCAAGCGTCGAGCGAGAAGATGGCGGCCCCCGCGACGCCAATGATCGTGTTGCGCGTGACCTCGCCTTCGATGCGCTCGAGCGCGATGCCGTCGCCGCCGGAGCCGACCATTTCGCAATGCTCGATCTTGATGCCGCGCCCGCCGGCGAAATGCACGAGGCCGCGGCCCGCGAGCGGCCGCGTCCCCCCGTCGAGGATGAGGCCGGTGAGCGTCACATGATCGGCATCCTTGGCCGAGAGCAGCGAGGCGCCTTCGGTGAACAGCAGCCGGGTCGCGCCCGGGCAGCCGATGAGCCGGGTGCCAGTCGGGAGCGTAAGGTCGCCGGCGCGGTAGACCCCGGGCGGGAGCATCAACGGCACCCGGGCTGCCGCCGTTTGCTCGATGGCGCGCTGCAATGTCCGGCTTTGGTCGTCCGGACTGTCGGGCTCGACCCGCAGGTCGACGGCGCTCACCCCGCGCGCCCATAGCGAGGGAGGGGGCGAGGGCGACGCAACCGCTTCGGTCGCAGCCAGGCCGAGGACGGAAACGGCGAGAAGACGGCGGCGGTCGATGGCCATGGCATGTCCCGGATCGGAATGAGAACCACGGAGGTTCAAGTTCCGGGCCAGCGCCGCTGTACCGGGATGGAACAACCGGCAGAGCTCATGCGCCTCGCGGGCGGCGGATGCCATTAACCAACTGCCGCGACTCGGCTTTCCACCTCAGCTGCAGCGGAATCGGAACTGGAGCGGACCGCGGCAAGCGTGCGTTCGCGCCTCCACGGAGTTTCGCGGGCGGCAATGAGCAATGCGAGCAGGATTGCTTCCGCGGCGCGCAGCAGATCGGCCTCGGTGAACCGCCGTCGTTTGTTGCCCGAACTGCGCATGCGCGCCCCCGCTCGGGACGCGTTCGGAACGTGCACGAATTGCACCAATCCGGCGTGGCTGCGCGTAAGCTCCAGCGCGCGCCAATAGGCGAAATTGCACAGGTACTTTCCGGCGTCGGTCGACAGCCGTGCCGGCACGCGCGCCGTTCGCGCGGCGATCCGCAGCGGCTGCTGCCGCGCCCGGGCAACGAGCGCCGTCGGTCCCCCCGCGCGGATCGCCAAGGACGGATGCATGCCGTCCACATCGGCAAAGAGGGTCGAGCGACGGTTCCTGGCCCGTGCCTCGATCCGCAGGTGAGGCGTGCGTGGCGCGAGCCCGAACAGCAGCACGAGGTCCGGGCGGTGCCGGTCGATCAAGTCCGGGAGCTCGCGCTCGACCGCCGCATAGCTCGTCGGGAACACATGCGCGATGCGGTCGGTCCCGCTGAGCGCCGGGCGGCGGCGCCGCGCCAAGCGTTTGGCGAGCGCCGCGGTCGGATTGAACGGCGCGCCGGGGAACGGGCCGAATCCGGTGATGAGCACGGTCAGCGCCATTCACAATCCCATGGCTTGCGCGATCTCGTCGACCGCGAGCGCCGGGGAAAGCCGTCCTTCGGCCACCGCAGCCTCGATCGCGGGCAGCCGCGCCCGCAGCGCCGGATCGCTCTTGAGCCGCGTGAACAGCCTATCGTCGAGCATCGTCCACATCCATTTGACCTGCTGCTCGCGGCGCCGTTGCGCCAGCTCGCCCGACGCGGTCAGCTTCTCCTTGTGTTCCAGGACGCGGCTCCACAGGTCGGCAATGCCCTCGCCCGTGAGCGCCGAATAGGTTGCGACCGGAGGCGCCCAATCCGGCGAACGGGGGTTGAGGATGTGGAGCGCGGCCCGGTATTCCGCGGCGGCGGCAAGCGCGCGCTTGCGGTTGTCGCCGTCCGCCTTGTTCACCGCGATCATGTCGGCGAGCTCGACCACGCCCTTCTTGAGGCCCTGCAGCTCGTCGCCCGCGCCCGCGATCGTCAGCAGCAGGAAGAAATCGGTCATGTCGGCAACCGCGGTTTCCGATTGACCGACGCCGACCGTCTCGACCAGCACCGCGTCGAAGCCGGCGGCTTCGCAGATCAGCATGGCCTCGCGGGTCTTGGCCGCCACGCCGCCGAGGCTTCCCGACGTGGGCGAGGGGCGGATGAAGGCCGCGGGATCGGCCGCGAGCCTCGGCATCCGGGTCTTGTCGGCGAGGATCGAGCCGCCGGTGCGGTTGGAGGAGGGGTCGACCGCGAGCACCGCGACGCGATGGCCCTGCTCGGTCAAATACGTCCCGAGCGCGTCGATCGTGGTCGATTTACCGACCCCCGGCATGCCGGTGATGCCGACGCGCACCCCCTTGCCGGTCTCCGGCAGCAGCTCCTGCACGAGCTCGCGCGCGGCCTGCTTGTGGTCGGGCCGTTTGGATTCGATCAGCGTGATGGCGCGCGCCACGACCGCGCGCTCCCCGGCGCCGATGCCGCGCACGAGCGCTTTCAGGTCGGGGGCCGCTCGGGCCGATTCGGATCGGGACGCCATGGGGCTCTGCTTAGACGACCCGGCAACCATAGTCACGGCGGACCAACAGCCGTAGTCACGACGGAGAAACCGGACGGCGTTGCGCCCTCAGGCTCCGGTTCACCCAGACATCCTACCTGTCTTGAGCACCGTGAAAGACGCCGAGCACCACGACCTCGGCAGTATCCTCACGGACTTCGTAGACGATGATGTAGGGCAGCCGGCGAACAGTCCATTCGTACGTGCCGGCAGCGCGTCCGACATGACCCAAATGAGGAAATTCACCGAGGCGATCGGCTGCTTGGCGAATACGAGTCACTACTCTCGAAGCGGCGGTGGGATTTCTCTTTGAGAGGAATTCGTAGATGCGGTCGATGTCGGCGCGCGCTTGGAGGGCGTAACGAACCCTCACGGTTCGCACTTTTTCCAGAGTGCATCCATTTCTTCGTCGGTTGCGAAACGCGTCTTCCCCCCTCGCAACTCCTGTTGTCGGCGCCTGACCTCTTCAACTTGATCATCGGTCAATCGAAATTCCGCCCCCGCCATGTGTGCGAACAGCGCCTCGGCTATCTGATCTTGCGCGTCTTCCGGTAACTCGCGCGCCTGCGCGATGGCATCTTCAAGCAGCTTTGTCATTGTCGTCTCACTCCGCCGCTTCGCGCTCGTGCCCGAGCCGGCGATTGAGCTTTTTGACGAGCTCGACGGCCGCCTCGGCGATCACCGTGCCCGGCGGAAAGATCGCCTCGGCGCCGGCGGCCCGCAATGCCTCGTAATCCTGCAGCGGGACGACGCCCCCGACCACGATCATGATGTCGCCGCGGCCCTGCCTCTCCAGCTCTGCCTTGAGCTCCGGCACGAGGGTCAGATGGCCCGCCGCCAGCGAGGACACGCCGAGGATGTGCACGTCGTTCTCGACTGCCTGGCGCGCGGCCTCCGCCGGCGTCGCGAACAGCGGCCCGATATCGACGTCGAAGCCGAGATCGGCGAACGCCGAAGCGATCACCTTTTGGCCGCGGTCATGGCCGTCCTGCCCGATCTTCGCGACCAGGATGCGCGGGCGCCGGCCCTCGTTGCGCTCGAAGCCGGCCACCAGCCGCTGCACGCGTTCGATGCTGTCCGACATGGCACCGGCCTCTTTCCTGTAGACCCCGGAGATCGCCCGCACTTCCGCCCGGTGGCGGCCGAATACTTTTTCGAGCGCCATGGAGATCTCGCCGACGGTCGCCTTGGCGCGGGCGGCATCGACCGCGAATGCCAGCAGATTGCCTTCGCCGGAGCGTGCGCACTGCGTCAACGCGTCGAGCTTTGTCTCGACTTCGCGGGCATTGCGCTCGCGCTTGAGCCGCGCGAGCTTCTCGATCTGCAGCCGGCGGACCGCGGAATTGTCGACCCTGAGGACCTCGACCGGCCGCTCGGTTTCCGGCCGATACTTGTTGACCCCGATCACCGATTGGACGCCGGCATCGATCCGCGCCTGGGTCTTGGCGGCGGCTTCCTCGATGCGCAGCTTAGGGACCCCAGCCCCGATGGCTTTCGCCATGCCGCCGAGCGCCTCGACCTCTTCGATGTGCGCCCACGCGCGGCGGGTGAGCTCGTAGGTGAGGCGCTCGACATAGAACGAGCCGCCCCATGGATCGATCACCCGCGTCGTCCCGGTTTCCTGCTGCAGGAACAGCTGGGTGTTGCGCGCGATCCGGGCGGAGAAATCCGTCGGCAGCGCCAGGGCTTCGTCGAGCGCATTGGTATGCAGCGATTGGGTATGGCCCTGGGTCGCCGCCATCGCCTCGACGGCGGTGCGCATCACATTGTTGAATATGTCCTGCGCGGTGAGCGACCAGCCCGACGTTTGGCAATGGGTGCGCAGCGAGAGCGAGCGCGCATCCTTGGGGTCGAACGGCTTCATCAGCTTCGCCCACAGCAGGCGCGCGGCCCGCAGCTTCGCCACCTCCATGAAGAAATTCATGCCGATCGCCCAGAAGAACGACAGCCGCGGCGCGAACCGGTCGATCGTGAGCCCGGCGTCGAGCCCGGCGCGCACGTATTCGACGCCGTCCGCGAGCGTGTAGGCGAGCTCGAGGTCCTGGGTCGCCCCGGCCTCCTGCATGTGATAGCCGGAGATCGAGATCGAGTTGAATTTCGGCATGTTCGCCGACGTGTAGGCAAAAATATCGGAGATGATCCGCATCGAGGGCAAGGGCGGATAGATGTAGGTGTTGCGCACCATGAACTCTTTGAGGATGTCGTTCTGGATGGTGCCGGCGAGCCTTTGCGGCGGCACGCCCTGCTCCTCGGCGGCGACGATGAACAGCGCCAGCACCGGCAGCACCGCGCCGTTCATCGTCATCGACACCGTCATCTGCTCGAGCGGGATGCCCGAGAACAGCGTGCGCATGTCGTAGATCGAGTCGATGGCGACGCCCGCCATGCCCACGTCGCCGGCGACCCGCGGATGGTCGCTGTCGTAGCCGCGATGGGTCGCGAGATCGAACGCGACGGAGAGCCCCTTCTGGCCGGCCGCGAGGTTGCGCCGGTAGAACGCATTGGAATCCTCCGCGGTGGAGAAGCCGGCATATTGCCGGATGGTCCACGGCTGGGTGACGTACATGGTGGGATAGGGGCCGCGCAGATACGGCGGGATGCCCGGATAGGTATCGAGGAAATCCAGCTCGGCTACGTCGCTCGGCCCGTAGAGGGGTGCGACCGCGATCCCCTCCGGCGTGATCCACGGCTGCGCCGTGCCGGGCGGAGCTGCGACCGGCTCGTCGGCAAAATCGACCCTCGTAAAATCCGGAATTCGGGTCATGGACCCTCGCTTTGCACGCGCTGCGAACAATTAGCCACCATCGAACATAGCATGCGCGGCCTGCAGCGTCGCGAGCGTGTCGCAGCTGGCGTAAATGAAGGTTTTTACGCCGGAACTTCGCAACTTTGGCTCCGCTTCACGCGGCCTGCCTGCCAGATAAATATGCCCTGCGCCGGCGTTTGCGAGCGCCCGCGCGGCCGCTTCCGCCTCCTTCGCGTAGACCTCGTCGGAAGAGCAGAGGCAGGCGAGCTTCGCCCCGGACGCGCGGAAGGCGGCGATCAGTGCGTCGAGGTCGGTCCTGCGCTCGGTCGCGTTGCCGGGAAAGCCCTCGTTGCCCACCGCCTCGATCCCGCCCGCCTCGAACAAATTTTTCGCCCAGCTCGCCCGCGCGGCGAACGCCGCAAGAGGCCCGAGGTTGGCGAGAAAGATTTTCGGCCGCGCTCCGGTGTCGCGCAGCAGGCGATCCGATTCCTCGCGCAACCGCTCATAGGGTTGGGAAAGCCGGACCCGCGGCAGCGGCTCGAACCGGATGGCCGCGCCGGCCGGCGGCGGTGCGTCCATCGGCGCAACGTCGAGCACGGCGACCGGGACTTCGCCGATGTCGGGGAACTCGCTGGTGCCGGTCAGCACGTCCTCGCGCACCGCGACGGCCTTCTCGCGCTCGGCGCGCACGCGCGCGATTTTTTGCTGGATCAGGCCTTGCTCGAGCGCGGCGGCCAGTCCGCCATCGGCCTCGATTTCCCGAAACAAGCTCCAGGCGCTGCCGCACAGTTTCCCGGTCAGATCCTCGAGCGCGCCGGAGCCGGCCGCGGGATCCGCGACCTTCGCCAGATTGGCTTCTTCGAGCAGAACGAGCTGCGTGTTGCGCGCGATCCGCCGCGCAAAACCGTCGGGCAGCCCGAGCGTCGCGGTGAACGGCAGCACGCTCACCGCATTGGCGCCGCCGAGTCCCGCAGAGAACACCGCAACCGTCGCCCGCAGCAGGTTCACCCAAGGGTCGCGCTTCGTCATCATGCGCCAAGCGGTCTCGGCCGAGACGAAAACCGGCTCGGGCCGAAGTCCGCACGCGGCCCCGACGCGCGCCCACAGCCGCCGCACGGCGCGGAACTTGGCTAGGGTCAAAAATTCATCGGCATCGGCCGCGAGGCGGAAGAAGATCATCCGCCGCGCGTCCTCGAGCGGAACGCCGGCGCCTTCGAGCGCGCGCAAATAGCTGAGCGCGCCCGCCAGCGCGAGCGCGAGCTCCTGCGCTTCCGACCCTCCGGCTGCATGCACCGGACGGCCGTCGGCGGCCGCGAACGGTCCCCGGAAGCCTTGCCGGGCGAGATCTTTGATCAAATCGGCGAATGCCGCCGCAAGCTCGTTCCATGGTTGGGCGCTGGCGCCGCGCGTCGCCATCAGCCCGAGCGGATCGAACCCGAAGCGCAGGTCGACGGCAGCCGGCGCGACGCCTTGTTTCCGCACCAAGGCCGCAACCGCTCGCGCGGCATCCCCGGCCTGCGGTCCGAGATCGAGCTCGACCGCAATACCGGCGTCCCAATGCACGTCCTCGAACCCGCGCGCGATCGCAGCTTCCGACGCCGGGACGCCAAACCCGTTCGCGCCGATCGAGCCGGCAAAAACCACGCACAGCCCGGTCGCGCCATTCTCGAGATCCTGGCGGGCCTGCTCGTTGGCGGCGGCTGGATCGGGGTGATCGAGGCGCTGCAAGATCTGCCAGGGCGCTCCAGGCGCGCGCCCCGGCCCCGGTTGCGCGTCCGCCTTGCGGGCATGGAGCGGCTCGATCGTGAGCCTGTCGTAGGTCGTGGCGGCGAGCTTCTCGACAGGCGCGCCTTTGAGCGCGGCCGAGACGAGCTTGAGCCAATCTTCGCGCCGGGCCGGGGGAAACTCGCCGGCGAGCGAAAACTCGGCTTTGCTCATCGGCGCTCTCCGACCTGCTTGGGCCTCACTGCCGGCAAAATGCCATGCCGAGATCGGGGAGCCAATCGATCATTGGCCGGCCGGCCGCGGCAGCCGCTCGATTCCGCTGGCATCGACCCGGGCGAGCGCGTCGCGCACCGAAACTCCACCGATGACCCGATCGGCTGCGATTTCGGCGAGCGGCACCAGCACGAAGGCGCGTTGCGCCCAATGCGGATGCGGCAAGGTCAGGCCCGGCTCATCGATCACGACGTCGTCGTAGCTCAGGAGATCGATGTCGATCGGCCGCGGTCCCCAGCGCCGCTCGCGAGCGCGGTCGCGCCCCAGAGCGCGCTCGACCGCGAGCGCCCGCTCGAGCAATGCCCGCGGGCCGAGGCCGGTTTCGAGCATCACGCAGCGGTTGATGTAGGCGGGCTGGTCCTCCACGCCCCACGGTGGCGTGCGGAAATCGGAGGATTGCGCCCGGACCTTCGCCCGGCCGTCCTCGCACAAGAGCTCGACCGCACGGTCGAGGCTCAAGCGCACGTCGCCGAGATTGCCGCCGAGTCCCAGGAGCGCCTTAGCCATCGTCGCTACCCCGAACCAGAATTGCGGCCGCCGCTCAATCGGGAAAGCTCTGCGAGCTGTGCCGGAAACAAGCTTGGAAAGCGCCGCGATCCGCCGTTATAACGCGGACCGCGCCCCTCCGCGCGGAAGCCGACCTCGGCAATCCAGCCGGTACGAACCCGGAGAAACCGATGAGTATGCTCGACAAGGTCCTCGATCGGATCGACCAGGACCTCGACCGCAGCCTGGATCGGCTGTTCAGCCTGCTGCGCATCCGCTCGATCTCGACCGACCCGGCCTATCGGGACGAGTGCCGCCAGGCAGCCGAGCATCTCGCGAAGGATCTCGGCACTCTCGGCTTCGACGTCAGTATCCGTCCGACCGCCGGTCATCCGGTCGTGGTCGGCAAGGGCGGCAACGGAGGAGGCCCGCGAGCGCTGTTCTATGGCCATTACGACGTGCAGCCGGTCGATCCGCTCGATTTGTGGGAGACCTCGCCGTTCGAGCCGCGCATCAAGAATCTCGGAGCGGGCCGCAAGGCCATCGTCGCCCGCGGCGCGTGCGACGACAAAGGGCAGCTGATGACCTTCGTCGAGGCCTGTCGCGCCTTCAAAGCGGTGACCGGCGGTCTGCCGCTGCCGATCACGTTCATGGTCGAGGGCGAGGAGGAATGCGGGTCGAATCATTTGTTCGGATTCGTTCGCGAGCATGCCGCCGAGCTTCGCCTCGACCTCGCGCTGGTCTGCGATACCGGAATGTGGAATCCGCAGACGCCGGCGGTGACCACCTCGCTGCGCGGCCTCGTCTACGAGGAGGTGAGACTTCGCTGCGCCGACCGCGATCTGCACTCCGGCCTGTTCGGCGGCGCCGCGCAGAACCCGATCCGCGTGCTCGCGAAAGTGCTGGCCGCGATCCATGACCAGAACGGCCGCATCACCATTCCGGGTTTCTATGACGGCGTACACGAATTGCCGGCGGATATTCGCGCCGATCTCGCGGCCCTCGATCTCACGGCCGAGGACTTTCTGGGCCAGGTCGGACTGAAGATTCCGGCCGGCGAGAAGGATCGCATGTTGATCGAGCAGATCTCGACCCGGCCGACCTGCGACGTGAACGGAATCATCGGCGGCTACACGGGGGAGGGGGCCAAGACCGTGATTCCGGCTTCGGCGTCGGCCAAGGTTTCGTTTCGCCTCGTGGGCGATCAGGATCCGGAGAAGATCTCGCAGGCCTTCCGTGCGTTCGTGCGCGAGCGCCTGCCGGCGGATTGCGCCGTCGAATTCTCGAACTTTACCAGCGCGCCGGCGATCCAGCTCGCCTACGACAATCCAGCGCTCGCCCGGGCGCGGGCCGCGCTCGCGGCCGAATGGGGCAAGAAGGCGGTGACCATCGGCTCGGGCGGCTCGATTCCGATCGTCGGCGAGTTCCGCGACGTGCTCGGCATGGATTCGCTGCTCGTCGGCTTCGCGCTCGATGACGACCGGGTGCACTCGCCCAACGAGAAGTACGATCTCACGTCGTTCCACAAGGGCACGCGGAGCTGGGCGCGCATCCTTGCGGAGCTGGCGGGAGGGTAGGGCTGGCGCGCGCGGTCATGGACCTCGGTCGATCGTCAGCAACGCGGTGAGATCTTTCAGCACCACTGCGGGCGGCCGGTCGGCATATTCGTCCGGCAGGTTGGCGCGATTGATCCAGGCCGCCCGGAAGCCGAACGAAGCCGCGCCCATCACGTCCCACCGGTTCGAGGACACGAACACGACGTCCGCGGGTTCGACCCGCATCGCCGCGGGAACCAGCGCATAGACCTCGGGGCGCGGCTTGTACTTCCGGATGCTGTCGACCGAGAGCACGAAGTCGAGATCAGTGCCGAGACCGGCGGCGGCCACGGCGGCCTCGAGCATGTCCGGCGAGCCGTTGGAGAGAATGGCGGTCCGATGGCCGCGGCGCTTGAGTTCCTTGAGCGTCGCGCGCGCGTCCGCGAATGCATCGAGCTGGCGATAGGCCTCGAGCAGCTTGCCCCTGAGCCGGCGATCCGCCGACGGCAGCCGGGCGAATGCGTGATCGAGCGCCTGCTGGGTCAGCGACCAGAAGTCGAGGTAACGATCCGCCAGCGTGAGCGTCCAGCTGTATTCGAGCTGCTTGGCGCGCCACAACTCCGACAGACGATCGGCATCGGGCCCGATCTCGTTGCGGTGGCGCGCGATGGCGGCGTGCACGTCGAACAGCGTGCCGTAAGCGTCGAACACGAATGCAGTTGCGGGCATCGCGAATGCGCTCCGAAAGCGTTGCGCCGAGGTTGGCGATGCGCGGTCAAGGCGGGGGCAGGGTGAAGATGCTCGAAACGGCCCGCTCGCGGATGTCGTAGACGCGCGCGTAAACGACGCCCTCGCGCTCGATCTCGACCAGGATCGGTGCTTTGAGATCGGCGCAATAAAACTCGCCGAGCACCAGGGCGAAATCCGCGCCCTTGGTCTGCCAGTTGGTCACGAAGTCGGGTCCGAGTTCGACGGCGGCCGGCACGTTGGGACCGCATACGGCGACCCGCCACGGCCGGCGCCCGGCCGCGGCCTGGCGCCCCGGCTTCAGCTTCGCGCGAAGCTCCTCGGCGGCCTGTTTGAACGCCAGCCCCCAATAATCCAGCATGTAGCGCTCGTCCGCCGCGCGAATCCCGCCGGCGAGATGGTTGAATTGGGTGTATTGATACGGATGCAGGCGCACCATTTCGATCGCCGGCGCTGCTACCGCCGCCAGCAGCAGGCCGGCGCCGGCGAGCACCGCGGCCCGTCCGTATCGCTGCAGGCGCTCGAACAGAAACGCGGCGGCGAACCCGCCGAGCGCGGCAAGCGGCGGCGTCACGAACACGAAGTGGCGGATGCCGTTGTACATCGCCGGTCGCAGCACCACGGCGAGAGCGACCGGCAGCGTTGCCGCGAGCGCGAGCAGCAGCAGCGCCGCCCGTCGCGACGCGGCGATCTCGCGCCGGGTTGCCGCGACGAAAGCGCCGGCAATGCCGCCGATTCCGAGCAGCAGCAGCACCTCCGGCTCCTTGAGGGCGAACAGGGTCGGCACGTACGAACGCGGCATGTCCGGAACCGCCAGCAGCAGGCCATCGAAGCGCTCTTTCCAGGGCCGCTCGAAGAAATGCGAGAAATATTCCATCGCGCCGAGCGGATTGAGCGGCTTGATCACCGACCATGGCCACACCAGCCCCATGACCAGGTAGGCGAGCACGAGCGCGGGCACGAATGTCAGCAGGAATTGGCCGACATGCCGCGTCGCGTCGCGCGGCCCCGACGCGCGCAGCTCCGCCGCATACAACAAGGCCAGCGCGGCAAGCGCATGCGCGCCGGCGATGACTCCGATCACCCGCGTCCCGATGCACAGCCCGATCCCGATCCCGCACAGCGCGATGGTCGTGGGCATCGGCCGCGGGTATTCCTGGAACGCGCGAACCAGGCTCAGCAACAGCAGCGCCATGGCGACCGCGAACGGTGCGTCCTTCGGGTTCATGAACATGTGCCCGTAGTAGAGCGGGCTGATGGCGAGCAGCACGAGGGCACAAAGCCCGGCGAAAGGTCCGGCGATCCGCCTGCCGATCCGCCAGGTGATGAACAGACCCACGAGCCCGATTGCGGCACCGACCAGTCGTCTCGTATCGAACAGATCGAAGGGAAGAATCTTCGCCATCAGCGCGGCCGCCATATCGAAGCCGCCGCCGTACATGTACAGATTGACGAACGAGAATGCTCTCAAGTCCTTGAAGCCCGACCCGTACAGCGACAGCAGCAGATTGCCGTATTCCGAGTGGGCATAATCGTCCCATCCGAGCCCGTAATCCCGAAACGTAAGCGCGGCGATCACGGCGATCGCACCGAGCAACGCGATGGCGGCGCCATCGATCATGCGAGCGAACGATCGCTCGTCGGGACAGGCGGACATGGATTTCGCGATTCGCGCTGAGTGGATGCGGAGCGTTCCGTTTCCCCTGGGGTATTTATTGATTATTGTGGCGCAATTTCTGCCCCGCCTGCTTGCTTTGCGCAAGAACTTTCGTTGCCGCGGGCGGGTCTACCGCAGTGCAATCATGAACGGCGGTTAATGTAGCGATCCGCCGCGCGCGCAGGCGGGCACCCCCCGCGCCCGCGCGGATGCGAAGCGGCAAGGCCTATTTGCTTGCGGCCTGGAACAGCTCGGCGACGTAGTCCCAGTTCACCAAGTGATCGACGAACGCCTTGAGATAGTCCGGGCGGCGGTTACGGTAGTCGATGTAATACGAGTGCTCCCAGACGTCGCAGCCGAGAATCGGCTTGCCGCCGTGCACCAGCGGGTTCTCGCCGTTCGGCGTCTTCATGACGGCGATCTTTCCGTCCTTGAGCGCCAGCCAGCACCAGCCCGATCCGAACTGGGTGACCCCGGCCTGGATGAATTCCTCCTTCATCTTCGCGACCGATCCGAGGTCGGAGGTGATTTTCTTCTCCAGCGGGCCCGGGATCTTGTCGCCGCCGCCGCCCGGCTTCATCCACTTCCAGAAATGCGTGTGGTTGAAGTGCTGGCCGGCATTGTTGAACAGCGCCGGGGTTTTCCCGTAAACCCCCTTGACCACTTCCTCGACCGACTTGCCCTCCCACTCCGTGCCCTTCATCAGATTGTTTGCGGTGTTCACGTACGCGAGATGATGCTTGTCGTGATGGTATTCGAGCGTCTCGCGGGACATGGAGGGGGCGAGCGCGTCGTAGGGATAAGGGAGATCGGGCAGAGTGAAGGACATGGGGCTTCCTCCTCGATGGATGTGCAGAACCAGAACACGACCCGCCGATGCGGGCCGGCCGGCAGGATGCAGGCTACATAGGCCGGTATGCCGCTACGGGCAACGGCCGGCCTACCCCGACGCAACGCCGGGCGCGCGCCGGTGTGCCATTTGCATGTTGCGCGAATCCCGATTTGCCTCGATGGTTCCCTCGCCGCGAACTTGGTTCTGTGGCAGAACCCCGGCCGCGGAGTGTACGGCGGTCTCCTGGCGATGCACCCATCGCAGCGGCAGGGGCCGCATGGTGGCCTGGAGTTAGGGCGGATATCTCGCCGCCGAACGCAGCGATCTGGTAGAGTGCCTTGATTTTCCTGGGTTTCGCGAGGCTCACGGAAAGAGTGTCCTCCAACCTTTCGGCAAAGGGCCGCGGTAGGCATGCACCTCGTTCCATTGGCGCTCGGCGTTCTGGCGATCTTGATCGGCATCGCCATGGTCGCTTTCGGCATCCCGATCAATGAGTTCGGCACCGGCAATACGCTGATTGCCGCCGGCACGACCGCGATCGTCGGAGGCTTCATTCTCCTGGGGCTGTGGGTCGCGGTGCTGCAGCTGCAGCGCCTGCTTGGGGTGCTGGAGCCGCGTACGACCAGGACTGCGCCGGGACGCGGCGCGGCTGCGGCGCTGGATTCGGAACGCGCTCGCCGTCAGGTTCAGGCGGAAAGCGCCGGGCTTGCGCCGTTCCGGGAACCCCTGCTTGCGCCCGCGCAAGCACCCGATCGCGAGCCGACGTCGGCCTCGGAATCGGAACAACCGGCGGAGGGTCCTGGTTGGCTGGCGGCGGAAAGAGAGCCCGAACCCACGGTTCGCGAGCGCGGGTCCGGCGATGAGCGGCTTGGGACCCGCGAAGAAGGATCGTCATGGGAGCTGTTCGCGCCGTCGCGGCCTTCTAGTCCCGCCCGCGAGCGCAGTTTCGACGCGATCTGGCCCTCGGAGCGCCCCGCCCGGGAAGGGCGAGAAGCGGCGCAGCCCGGCGATCGGGGCAGGGCCGAGGAGCGCATTCCCGACCAAGGCCCGGTGTCGGCCGCCGGATCGCAACCGGCAACGATCCTGAAATCCGGGGTCATCAACGGCATGGCCTACACGCTCTATACCGACGGGTCGATCGAGGCGGAACTGCCGCAAGGGACCTTGCGATTTGGCTCGCTCGACGAGCTGCGGGACTATCTCGGCAACACCTGATCGGCTACCGGGGAACGCAGCCGAGTCAGGGCTTGCCCGCCCTCGAGTCGGGCTCGAATTGCAGTGCGGGTCCGTCCCCATACAGAATTCCGGCATACAATTCTGAAATTCCGGCCCGGAACGACTTTGTCTTGCAGGTTGTGCCTGTAAAAGTTATGTATTTTTGCAGTAAAGACCCGTTTTAGCCCCGCTCCCAGCGGCGACGGCCCAATATCCGGCGGGGACGAAATCTTGCGCTGCATGGGTCGAAAGTGCAAAGAATTGCAACCGCAATCGGGAAGCTGGCGTAATGGCCGACAATCCGACCTCGAGCCCCTTCATCGAGCTGACCGCCGACATCGTCTCGGCATACGTCAGCAACAACACCGTGGCGGCGAGCGACATACCGGACCTGATCAACCAGGTGCATCTGGCTCTGGTGCGGGTCTCGGGCGGGGCCGTGGAGATTCAAGCGGAGCCGGTGAAGCCGGCGGTCTCCGTCAAGCGCTCCGTCACCGCGGAATACATCGTGTGTCTGGAGGACGGCAAAAAGTTCAAGTCGCTCAAGCGCCACCTGCGCACACAATACAACATGACCCCGGAACAATATCGTGAAAAGTGGGGTCTGCCGCCCGATTACCCCATGGTGGCGCCGAATTATGCCGCCGCGCGCTCGCAGCTCGCCAAGCAAATGGGACTGGGGCAGCAGCGCGGGCGACGCAGATAAGCTGCGCGCCGGAAACGGGACCCCGGGATTGCTGCCCCGGGGGTCGAAGTCATGCGGCGACGAGGGCTCCGCGTGCATCGGATTTGATGCGCTCGACCATGGAGCGGAAGCCGTTCGAGCGCTGCGGCGTGAGATGCTCGCGCAGCGCCAGCCGCTCGAACACGGCGATGGCGTCGGTTTCAAGAATGTCGCGGGCCGGCTTGCCCGAGTAGAGCGTCAGCAGGATCGCGATGAGTCCGCGCACGATATGCGCGTCGCTGTCGCCACGAAACCTCAGCACCGGGCCGGCCCTGCCGTTCGCCTCGATCTTGGTGTCGAGCCAGACCTGGCTGGCGCAGCCCTGCACCTTGTTGACCTCGTTCCTCGCCGCCTCCGGAAGCGGGTCCAAGTTCCGCCCGAGCTCGATGACATAGCGGTAGCGATCGTCCCAATCATCGAGAAGCGAGAAATTGTCGATGATTTCCTCGATCGTCATGGGTTGGTTCGACTCCGGAGCCTGGTGCCGGCGATGCGATTGCAAATGCGCGCAGCATCGCTCGCCTGGGACTTCATACCGGGACTTCATATAGGCATATAGGCGCAGCCCCGCTCGCCGTACAGGCGATCCTGCGGTGCCCGAAACGGCGGTCGCGCGACCGGGTTGGGACGCCCGGCGATAGGGTCGCGGCGAGGGATCTCTTGGGGTCAGGCGGGGCGCTTCGCCTCCGCCTCCTTGCGCGCCGGCGATCTACGCCAGGGCGCCGCAAGGTCGGCTGGCGACAGCGTATGTTGCGCAGGCTTGCCGACGGTTCGCCCTGCCGTGTCCGCGGTGCCCGGCTGTCCGCCGAAATGCTCGGAGAGGAAGTCGTAGAGCATTTTGCCTGCTGCCCGGGCATTCTGACCGAAGCTGGTCAGCGCCTGGGAACCCACCACGCAGGCGTCGGGCTGGCGGGCGCAGAACTGGCGCATGTCGGAGACGGCGGCGCTCGCCGCCGAGACCGCTTCGCCGGTGCTGACTTGCGACGCCGACCCGGTGCGCTGCGCGGGGGACAACGGCAGCAGCAACACGACGACGGTCAGCCAGAATGCCGTTCGCAGCAGGAACTTCATGGCCCTGTCCTTTCGCCTGCGGCAGATGATTTCGCCGCCACCCGCGATACCCTAGCAGAGAGCACTGAACCTGAGGTTCGACGCCTGGTCGGCATTTGACGCGCTTTCGATGAAAATGTGCCGAAGTTTTGCAGAAAAATTGCTGAAAATTTTCCCAAATGCGCCCCCTTGGCGGTGGCCTTGGGTCTGCGCTTGCCTGCAGTGACGCCGCCGGACGAGCGGCGAACTCGTCACGCCACACGCTGTCGCGGCCAGTCGAGCGCGGCCCGGCAACCCGCCATTCACCATGATGGGCGAATTCCGCCGGGTGGGGCGCCGTCGGATCGTCTACGCGGCCGACCTGCGCCTCTCTACCGCGAGCCTTAGCGTTCGTTTAAGCGAGCTTTGTCACCATCCTGCGGGTTCGGGGAGCGCGTCCGGGAAGTGGCGTGCATGGGGTCGATGAGCGTTCTCGCGCCGGTTCGCGACTATATCCATTCGCTGGTGCATCCTTCGGCGCGTTGCCATGCTCCGACGGCCGCCCGGCATTACGCCTTCATGGCTCCGCGGCTGATCGGCAGCTTGAGCGCCGTCGCCGGGCTGCCGGTGTATCTGGCGCTTCGCGGCGCTCCCAGCGCGATCGAGGCGTTGGCGCTCGGCTGGCTGATCACGCCGATTCTCCTCGTCTACGATCTGTCCCGGACCGGTCAACTCCAGCGCGCGCAGTTCCTGTGCTCGCTTTCGCTGACCGGACTGGTCACGCTGCTTGCCGCCTGGACCGGGGGAATTCTGTCGTTTGCGGCGATCTGGTTTGCCTTGGTGCCGCTCGAGGCGGCGCTCTCCGCTTCGCGCCGGGCGGTCCTCGCGGCGTGCACCATGGTGTTCGTCGCCGCGTGTTTCCTGGCGATCCTCGGCGCTTGCGGCCTGCTGAATTCCGGGCGAGCATCCGAGGCGCAGCGCTCGGTCTTGGCCGCCGGCTCGCAACGCGTTTCGATGGCGCTCGCACAATTCGGGCAAGGGAGATGAGCAACGTGGAGAGGGCCGGATTTCGAACCGACCTCGGTCCCGGCGATTTTGGGGGAGAGGCAGTGTCCGAAGGCGCAAGGATGGCGCGTTCGTTGCTGTCACGTGCCTTCGGCGGTCGTCCTCGGGATGCGATCGGGACGGTCTTGGCGATCGGCGGCGTGGTGGGGGTCTTGATCAATGCCCTATATTTACAGCCCGGCCCGCACCCGGCTCCGATCTTCACCATCAAACCGCGGCCGGTGAGCGCCGCGCATCCGACCGGCACCGTGCACATCCCGCGGCCGCGCCCCGGCGATCTTGCCAGGACCGAATCCGCCGCCCGCTCTCAGATCGATATCGTCGCGGACATCCAGCGCGAGCTCGAGCGCCGCGGCTTCTATGACGGGCCGATCGACGGGTTCCATGGCCCCAGGACCGATGCCGCGATCCGCGATTTCGAGCAGGCCGCAGGTCTCAAGCCGGCAGCCCAGCCTACCGAGGAGCTGCTGCAGACCATTTTGCGCTCGTCGGCCACGCCCGCCCCGGCATCGCAGCAGCGCGCGGTTCACAATTCCAGCGCCTCTGCGGGCGGCGACGCGATCGGCGGTCTCATCGCAGGCTCCTCGCGGCGCGTGCTCGCGGTGCAGCGGGCGCTCGGCGATTTCGGCTATGGTCCGGTCAAGCCGACCGGAATTCTTGGTCCCGATACGCGCGCCGCGATCGAGAAGTTCGAGCGCGACCGCAGGCTGCCGGTCACCGGGCAGCTCTCCGACCGGCTCGTGCGCGAGCTCGCCGCGACGACCGGACGTCCCCTGGAATAATGGCTCCGTCCGGCACAGGCAGAAAACGCCGCGCGGTCGGCGAATCGGCGGGATCCGCAGCGGTATTGACGCGACGGCGGACCTGCCGCTCGTATGGAATCCGCACGGTGAACAAGCTTCCATGCGTCTCAAATCTGCGATCTGGGTGGCGGCCTATCTGCGTCGGCGGCATATCGACGGCACATTGGCCGTGGTGCGGCGGCGGGGCGCGGAAGAAGCGGGCGCGGTATTCATCAAGATCAATCGGCTCGACGGCACGGCCGAGCTTTACGGCCCGGCTCCCCAGACGGCATTCGAGGAGTCCCATCCGGCAGATCGGGCGTTCACCGCGTGTTTCAAAGCACAGCCCGTCCCCGAAGCCGAGGCCGAGGCCTATCTGGCGCGCGAGATCCGCTTCGATTCCGACCTGTGGATCGTCGAAGTCGAGGATCGCTCCGGCTCACATTTGCTCGATCTTGTCGTTCCGTGACGGCGAGGCGCCGGCCCCCGGACGCTGGCCGTGCGCGTCGGGCCCGGCACGGCCCGCGGCGCGCCGCGCGGCTTCGTTCGCGAGGCCGCGTTCCGGTTCGTCCTTCGCCAGCACCGGACGGTAGCTCGCCCAGCGCCTGCTGGCGCTGGCGCCGCGCAGGCTGGCGACGAGCCGCAACGCGGCCTCGCGCGTCATGGCATCGTAGAGCTTGGCGAGATCGAACACGCGGGTCACGGATTGGCCGATCACCGGATTGAGAAACAACAGGATTCGCAGCACCACGTCGGGAGCCATCCCGAGCGCCTTCGCCGCGACCAGCAGGGGCTCGCCCCCCTCGTCCATCACCATGCGGTGGGCATGTTGGGCAGAAATCCCGAGCGCGCGTTCGAGCGCGCGCATGAACTCCGCGGGCTTGCGCTGCAGCGCCGCGGTTTCCAGGCGGCGGACTGCATCGCTCGCCTGCGCCGTCGAGCCGGACAACGGCTGGTCGGCCGCACCGTCCAGATTGCACAGAATGAGCCGCCGTTCCGCGGGCGCCGCCGCCAGGAACAGATCACCCAGACGCAGGTCGCTGTCGAGACCCGCCAGCCTCGTCGCGGCGGCGGCCGGGCTCTCGGATAGCGCGGGAGCATCCGTATCCGGTGGCGAACCCGATCCGCTACCGTGGCTCGGGTGGGCCGCAGCCTTGCTTGCGGGTGCGACGGAAGCGCGCTCGGCGGGGGCTTTGGCTTGCCGAGCGATCTGCAGCCGACGAGCGATCACGGCAGCGTATTGCGGCCCGAGCTCGGCGATGATCGCCAGCAGCTCGGAACCGGTGAGCCGCGGCGAATGCTCGAGGATCGGTTGGGCTACTTCGAGGACGTCGCGCGCGAGCCGGCGCACCACCGCGGCAGGAGCCGATGCATAATTTGCAAGTTTCGCAGCGACGATCTTGCGCGTGCCCACGTCGACGCGGTCGATGAGCCGCAACACCAGCTCGGTGTAATGACGTTCTTCTTCGGGCGTGTGCGCCGGTTTTTGCAGGTAGAGATCGGTCAGCACGCGAACGAGCGTAGGGCGGATATCGACCCCGCTGCGCAACGCGAGCCTATCGAGTCCTTCGAGGTTGGGATACGCAAGCGACTTCGACACGACTGCCCCGAAACGCAACACGGAGATGGCGAAGCCGCGAGCATAGGTCGGTGCTCGTTAGCGCAGCGTTAACCGCAACGATTCCGTAACGCGTTCGCTAAAATGCCGAGGATGTTGTCCCGGAGGTTGCGTCGGGCACAGCTGACGGCAATCACAGGCTCCGGTTCGCGCCGCCTCGATTATTTTTGCTTCGCTCCCGGAAGCGCGGACGTCTCGGGCCGGAAAACGTGGGAGTAACCGAGCGTTAACCTTGTCGGACCCTAATCAGGATCGGGGCACGCCGGAAATTCGGCATTCGGCGCGATTGGTGTGCGGGGAGAGGGGCATGGGAACATTGGTCCAGTTTCCGCAGGATCGGCGCGTTGAGCGCGCCGGAACCCGTATCGACATCGGCGAATCCGCAGTTGTGCTGGTCCTCCCCGTGATCCGCATCGAGCGCGCTCCCGACCATCCCGGCACCGAGCCCGATGCGGACAGTGCCGCCGGCCGCAAACGTCGCCGGCGCGGCCCGCGGGGCTGAGCCGGCGCCCTCGCGCGCGCTATTGCGGCTGCACCCGGCACTGCGCTCTGGCGAGCGCGCTTTGCGCGGCCGGCATCAGGCCCGGCTCCGGGGCCAGCGCCCGGATGACGATCAGACCGGTCAGGGTCGGCGAATCCACGATCAGCCGGTCCGCCGCCGTCACGTCCTCTTCCTCGGGCATTTGATTGTGCTGTTCCGTCGTCATCAGGTCGAGCTCGATCACGCGTCGACCCGCCGCGCGGTCGTTGATGGCATAATAGGCGACTCCGTATCGCGTGTAGAAGGACACCGACGTGTATGCTTGACTGACCGGCGTCGTGAGCTTCAGCGGCCCGTTGCTCAGATCGTAGCGGCACACGTCCGCAAAAAACGCGGGATCCATGAAGGGCAGCACGGCCTTTTCCGGCGTGGGCGCGGGCAGTTGCGCGATCGAATTGACGGGCGCGATCGCGAGCAGCCGATCATAGGCGTCGCGCGTGGCCGTACTCGGCAGCAGCAGCACCGTCGCCAAATGCACGATTCCGCCCAGCAGGATACCCCCCAGGACCCAAAGCAGCCCGCGGATCATGGGCAGGCTCTGCGCGCGATCGAGGGCATCGGCGCCTCGCGTCCGATCCGCGTGGCGGCACCGACGGGCGTGTCGTAGAGCCTGAGCACCAGGACGTAGCGATCCGCTCCGCCGCTGGGCAGCCAGTTGCCCGGCCGTGCGCGGGGCGCGACCACGATCTGGAAACTGCCGTCGGAGAACCGGGTGATCTCCTGGCTGGTGAATCCGTAGCGGCTGGCGGAATTGGCGACCAGCCGGCCCTCGGGATCGTAGAGCGTCAGCGTCCAAAATCGCGCCGCCGGGGTAACGCCGCGCAGCAGCGTCTCGCAACGGCCGTCGAGGGGATAGCCGGCGTCATCGCTCCGAGCATAGAACGCGATGCCGTCGCCGGAGCCGATCGGCAATTCGCCGCTGCGCGCGACCGCCGCGCGCGCATAAGGATCGATATCCGCGGTGCCGGTCTTGGGCCAGGCGGTCCAGGCTCCGATCGTGATGGCACCGAACGCGGTGCCGCGCGTCAACGCGAGCCAAGTCGCGCCGAGGCCGGTGGCGGCCGCGATCAGCAAAGCGAGGAACGCCCCGATGAGAAGTCGCACGTGACAACCGGTCGAGTGGCGGGACCGACGTTCCGAGTTCTCCGTGCCCGTAGGTCGGAACGCCAGGGGTGCAAACGGGCGTCCTGTAGTGCCAACGCAGTCACGGATAATCAAGTCGTGAGGCCGTCGGCGCGGTCGCCGTGGACGGCGGCCGGTGGGCCGCAGCGGGTCCGGGTTCGATCCCGCACCTCGATGACATGCGGCCTAGTTGCCGCGGGGAACGGGGGATCCCTCCGCGGCCTTCGCGATCGTATTCGGCGGCTCCAGCTTCGTGCCGCGCTGCTCGCCCGGGCCGGGGCTCGACGCCATGGCGCGGCTGGCGTTCTCCAGCCGGTGCTCGAGCCCCTGCAGGATGTCGGCGCCGCGCTTGGTCAGCAGGGTCGGACGCAATGCCTGCTCGGAACCCGCGCCCTTGTTTTCGGCGACCGCCGCCGCCGATGGCGATGCCTTGGCAGGCGGCAGGCCCGGCAGATTCTTCACTTCGATGCCCTGGTGCGCATAGGCCATGATCTCGTGCCAGGTCATCGCCGGGAGCGAGCCGCCGGTCATGCGGTTGGTGGGATCGTAATTGTCGTTGCCGAACCATATGCCGCAGACGTAATTCCCGGTATAGCCCATGAACCATGCATCGCGGTACGCGTTGGTCGTGCCGGTCTTGCCCGCGGCGCGCACCCCGTCCAGGATCGCGCGCTTGCCGGTGCCCTCCTCCACGACCTTGTTCATCATGAAGATCATCTGCGTGGCCACCTGCTGCGAGATCACCTGCTCGGGCTTCTTGCCGTCGCGGTCGAAGCGCCACACCACCTGTCCATTCGGGCTCCGCACCTCGAGCACCGCGTGCGGTGCCACTGCCTTGCCCAGATTCGGGAACGTCGCATAGGCCGCGGTATGGTCGAGCACCGTCACCTCGTCGGCTCCGATCGGGAGCGAGGGGGTATCGGGCAAGGGCGTGCGCAGTCCCATCTTCCTCGCCGTCTCGACGATCTTTGCGCGTCCGACCTTGGGATTGCCTTTTCCGATCATGATCGAGAGCCGCACCGCCACTGTGTTGATCGAATGCGTGATCGCCTGGGTCAGCGTCATCGATCCGCCGTAGGAATGCCCGTAATTCTGCGGGCACCAATTGCCGATGCAGATCGGCGCGTCGACCACGATCGAGGTCGGTTTCATGCCGTTGGCCAACGCGGTGGCGTAGACGTAAGGCTTGAACGAGGAGCCCGGCTGGCGCAGCGCATCGACCGCGCGATTGAACTGGCTTTGCCCGTAATCGCGGCCGCCCACCATGGCGCGAACGCCGCCGTCGAGATCCATCAGCACCGCCGCGGATTGCGAGGCGTGGTATTCGTGGCCGAACTGCCGCAGCGAAGTTTCGATGGCGCTCTCGGTGTTGCGCTGCACGTTCATGTCGATCGCGGTTCGCACCACGAAGGCGCGCTCGCTCATCGATTTCGGGAAGGTATCGACGAGCTTCTTCATCTCGTCGAAGGCCCAATCGAGATAATAATTGGGCGAGTGCTCGTCGCGGCGATCGACTGGGGTCGCCGGATTGCGCCGCGCGCCGAACACCTGGCCCTCGGTCATGAATCCCGCCTCCACGAGATTGTCGAGCACCACATTGGCTCTGGCGCGTGCCGCGGGAAGATTGATGTGCGGAGCGAACCGGGTGGGCGCCTTGAACAGGCCCGCCAGCATCGCGGCCTCGGCGAGGTTCGCGTCGCGCGCCGATTTGCCGAAATAATATTGCGCGGCGGCATCGACGCCGAACGCGCCGCCGCCCATGTAGGCGCGGTCGAGATAGAGCTTGAGGATCTCGTTTTTCGACAGCCGGGTCTCCAGCCAGACCGCGAGGAATGCCTCCTTGACCTTGCGCTCGATGGTGCGCTCGTTGCTGAGGAACAGGTTCTTGGCGAGCTGCTGCGTGATGGAGGAACCGCCCTGCACGACGCCGCCCGCCCTGGCGTTGGCGGTCAGTGCGCGGGCGGTGCCTGCGAAGTCGATGCCGAAATGCTCGTAGAAGCGCCGATCCTCGGTGGCGAGCACCGCCTTGATCAGGTGGTCGGGGTATTCCTCGAGCGGGATCGAATCGTTGTGGCGAATGCCGCGCGACCCGATCTCGTTACCGTAGCGGTCGAGGAAGGTGACGGCGAGCTCCGATTTCTTCAGCCAGTCGTCGTCGGAGGTCTCGTTGAAGGCCGGGATCGCCAGTGCCAGCATCAGGATCAGGCCGCCGGTGCCCAGCGTTGCGACTTCCGAGAAGAATTCGACGGACAGGCGCCGCCACCCGGAAACATGGAAACGGTCCATGAAGGTGGAGAACCGCTCGTAATACTCCCGCAGCCAGGCTCCGGAATGGAACACCGTCGAGTCCAGCCGCGAATCCAGGTCGAGCAGGAACCGCCTGAGCCTCGGCCTCCAGTCGTTCGGCAACAGATCGGGCAATGGAGCTTCCTTCAAGGCACCGGCTCGGCTACAGGGTCCGGACCTGGAGCACGTTGGGTTCGTTCGCTGTCTTAGCCCAATCGGGAGACCGGAGCCAATGGGGCGGAGCCGCAAGGCCGGACACTAGAACGGGACAATCCGCTTGAGGGTTCCGGCAAAGCTGCGAGGATGCGCTAGGCCGCAGCATCCTCGGAATCATGGCTGCAGCGAGGCGGCAAAAACGAGGCGGGCAGGCCCGGCAGTGACATCATGGTCGATGCAGTTCCGTTCTGGCGCGCAAAACGCCTGGAAGAGATGAACCAGACCGAGTGGGAAAGCCTGTGCGACGGCTGCGGCCGCTGCTGCCTGGTCAAGCTCGAGGAGGAGGAGACCGAAGACATCTATTTCACCGATGTCGGCTGCCGCCTGCTCGACACCGGGACGTGCCGCTGCCGGGATTACCGGCATCGCACCGAACGGGTCGACGATTGCGTCCGGCTCACCCCGGAGACGGTCGCGGAGATCGGCTGGCTGCCGCCGACCTGCGGCTACCGCCTGGTCGCCGAGGGCAAGGACTTGTACTGGTGGCATCCGCTCGTCTCCGGCGATCCGGAGACGGTGCATCAAGCCGGAATCTCGGTCCGCGGCCGGGTCGAGGACCTGGAGGACGACGTGCCGGCCGACGCGTTGGAGCGGCGGATCGTGGATTGGCCGCTGCGAATACCGAAGCGCGCGCGGAAAGGCAATCCGGGTCAGGACGAGGGACGACGAACCGCGGACAACCGGACAGGAACGCCAGCCGGCGCGCGATTGCCGCGGAAGAATCGATAGCGGGCGGGTCCGAACTCGAATCGCCGAGGTTGAGGGCGCAATCCCACTCCTGATCGCGGTCGTCCTGAATTTCCTCATGGTTCGTCCGCCTTCGTGGGGCCTGCGTCAACGCCCGGCGGGGCTCACGGCACGGCGGCGCAAGTGCGATGGCGGCGTGCCGCGCTCCGCTCGCCCCCCGGCCAATCCGGGTCCCGCCGGGCGGCGCCGGCCGGGCCGGCTCGTTCACGCTGCGTTCACGAACCTCGGCCTAAGACGCAACGTCCGAAAGGCCACGATGATGTTGGCGAGATGCGCGATTGCACTGCTGCTCGCCGGTGCCGGATCGGCGGTTGCGGGCGAGCTCGAGGGCTGCCTCAGTCAAGAGCAGCGCCGCGCGGTCATTGCCAGTCGGCAAGCCATTCCGCTCGGCAAGGCCCTCCGCGCCGCCAAGGCGCGCCTCGGGGGCGAGGTCGTGCGCGCCCGGCTGTGCAAGGAGGGCAGCGAGCTCGTCTATGTGCTGACTGTGCTCGCGCATGATGGCAAAGTGACCTTGGCCACGATAGACGGAACTTCGGGCGCCTTCATCGACGGGCGCTGAACGGGAGGATGATGGTGCGTCTCCTCGTGATCGAGGACGATCCCGATCTCAATCGACAGCTGGCAGGCGCGCTGACCGACGCGGGTTACGTCGTCGATCGCGCCTTCGACGGCGAGGAAGGCCATTACCTCGGCGAGACCGAACCCTACGATGCGGTCATTCTCGACATCGGCCTGCCGAAGATGGACGGCCTGTCGGTATTGGAATCGTGGCGCCGCGCCGGCCGCGCCATGCCGGTGCTGATCCTCACGGCGCGCGACCGCTGGAGCGACAAGGTCCAGGGGTTCGATGCCGGCGCCGACGACTACGTGCCCAAACCTTTCCATCTCGAGGAAGTGCTGGCGCGCGTCCGGGCGCTGTTGCGGCGCTCGGCGGGGCACGCCAGGAGCGAGTTCAATTGCGGACCGGTACGGCTCGACACGCGCACCGGCCGGGTGACGGTGGAAGGCAATCCGGTCAAGCTCACGTCGCACGAATACCGGCTGCTGTCGTATCTGATGCACCATGCCGGCCGCGTGGTGTCGCGCACGGAGCTGGTGGAGCATCTCTACGATCAGGATTTCGACCGCGACTCCAACACCATCGAGGTGTTCGTCGGCCGCATTCGCAAGAAGGTCGGGGTCGACATCATCCAGACCGTCCGGGGGCTCGGCTATCTCCTGGCGCCGCCGGGCGATGCGCGCTAATTCGCTCGCGCTTCGACTGTTTCTTTCGGCGACCGCCTGGACCGTGGTGATCCTGTTCGCCACCGGGGTCGTGCTGTCCTCGTTCTATCGGCACGCGGTGGAGCGGGCGTTCGATCGCCGGCTCGGCGTCTATCTCAAGACGCTGGTCGCCGACGTCGCTTCACCCGAGGAAAGCGCCGAGAAATTCCCGCAGTCGCTGGGCGAGCCGCTGTTCGAGCTGCCGCTGTCTGGCTGGTATTGGCAGGTCACGCGGCTGGATCCGCACAAACCCGAGGTGCGCTCGTCGCGCTCGCTGTGGGACAGCGCGCTGCCGCGTCTCGAAGGCGGCAAGATTCCGACCGATGCCGGCGGTTCGCGGGTCGGCTACGTGCAAGGTCCGGAGAACCAGCGCCTGCGCATGTTCGAGCGGACCATCGATCTCGGCGAGGAGGGTCGCTATTTGATCGCGGTCGCGGGCGACGCCGCGGAGATCGACGACGAGATGCGCACGTTCAACGAGGCGCTCGCGCTGACGTTCTGCGTGCTCGCGGTCGTGCTGCTGCTGACCACGATGTTCCAGGTCCGGTTCGGGCTGGCGCCGCTCAAGCGGATTTCCGAGAGCCTCGCCGCCATCCGGTCGGGAGGCGCCGAGCGGCTCGAAGGCACGTTTCCGGTGGAGATCGCCCCGCTGGCGCGCGAGACCAATGCGCTGATCGAGGCCAACCGCGAGATCGTGCAGCGCGCGCGAACCCACGTCGGCAATCTCGCCCACGCGCTCAAGACGCCGCTTTCCGTGATCGTGAACGAGGCGGCGTCGCGCGACGATGGGTTCGCCACCAAGGTGCGGGAGCAGATCGCCATCATGCGCGATCAGGTGACCCGGCATCTCGAGCGCGCTCGGCTCGCCGCGCGGTTCAGCTCGATCGGCAGCGTCACCGAGATCGGTCCGGTGGTGACCGCGCTGGCGCGCACGATGGAGAAGATCCACCACGATCGCGGCATTGCCATCGACGTCGAGGCGCCCGCGGACATCCGCTTCCGCGGCGAGCGGCAGGATCTCGAGGAGATGGTCGGCAATCTTGTCGACAACGCCTGCAAATGGGCGCGCTCGCGGGTCTCCGTGGAAGTGCTGCGGGACGGCGCCGGCGGCGAGAGCGGGCAGCCGCTGGTGCGGCTCGTGATCGACGACGATGGCCCGGGCCTCTCGCCCCCCGAGCGCGAGGAGGCGCAGGCTGCGCACCGCGGCCGGCGGCTCGATGAGACCAAGCCCGGATCGGGCCTCGGGCTCTCGATCGTGGTCGAGCTGGCCCACCTTTATGGCGGCGAGCTGTCGCTCGGGACCGCGCCGATCGGGGGTTTGCGCGCCGAGCTCACCTTGCCGGCCGCTTGAGAATCAGAGTTTCGCCTCAATCGTGCCGCCACTTGCCTGGCGGTTCCGGCACGACCGGCGCCGCTCACCGGCGCCCGCGTCCCCGCAAACGGCAGGTCGAGATGTCGCGAAGCATTCTGCTTGTCCCCGTGGCGCTGATGAGCTTCGCGCTGGCCGGTTGCGCCAACGATCCCTATTCCGGTCCGAAGCAGGACGCCGGCACGGTCTTCGGCGCCCTCACCGGCGCGCTGATCGGATCCTCGTTCGGAGGCGGAACCAGCGGGCATATCGCCGGTGCGGTCGCGGGTGCCGCAGTAGGCGGGGTGCTCGGCAACGCCATCGGCGCTTCGCTCGATGCGCGCGATCGCCAGCGCGCCTATGCGGCGCAGATGCAGGCGATCGAATACGGTGATCCCGGCGCGCCGGTCGGCTGGCGCAGTCCCGATTCGGGCCGCTACGGAACCATCGTCCCGGGGCCGCCGTACCAGTCGAACGAGCTGACCTGCCGCGAATTCACCCACACGATCTATGTCGACGGGCGGCCGCAGACGGCGCGCGGCACCGCCTGCCGCAACCCCGACGGGAGCTGGACGCCGGTCGGCTAGCGCGAACCGGGGGCTTAAACCTGGCCGGACGAGGCACAGGCGGAGTTGGTACAGTCCGTTCTCGACATCGAGGCCAAACACTTCGGCGTATATCGATTGAGCGAGGAGGAGCGCGCCGCTGTGCGCGAGGGTCTCGAACAGATGCGGCAAGGAAATTTTGCAAGCGATGAGGAGGTTGCCGCCGTTTTCAGTCGTCACCGTCGATGAAGCTTCGCTACACGCGAACCGCGATTTCCGAAGTCGATGAGATTTTTTCCTACATCTCGGAACGCAACCCGCGGTCAGCTGCGCAGGTGATCGAGGCAGTGGCGAGAACTGTCAGGCGGATCGCTCAGTTTCCGGAATCGGCTATCGGCCGACGAGCCGGGTGTCCGTGTCGCTGTTGTCGGTCGACTTCCCTATCTGGTTTTTTACTCAGTTGAGAATGAGGAGGTGGTGATCGTCATGTTCGTCAGGCGGCGCGGTTGCGCCCTTGGGAGTGACCCGAACGCGTTCTTGCGAAATGCGAGCAAACCATTGATCTAAATCAAGATGGGTTCGGAATTGTCGCGCCAGATCCTGATCGGGCGGGGCAGGAAGGTGCCGATGGTTGTTGCTTGCAGTCGCGGGCGCGAGCCATCCGGCATCTGCATGGACCCGGTGGTGACTGGGTCGATTTGCGCATTGCGGCGCCTCGTCCGGCGTGATGTAACCGCAACCGCTTCCGGGGAAGCATGCCTGCCAACGGCCGAGCAGGCCCGACTGCGGCGCTTGGTCGCAATCCGGCGGCTGTCTTGGGCTCACAATTTGCAGGCTCAATCACCGGCCTGGAACTCGATCGGAAGGCGGAATTCATGCGCACGGGCTTGCTGGCGATCCCGGGCCGCGTGATGGATGCGAGCCGCCCAAGCGTCATTCGAGGTTGATCGGAACGATGACCTTGTGGCTGGCGCTCACGCTCATGACGGCGGCGGCGATCCTGGTCGTGCTGTGGCCGCTGTCTCGCAGCCGCGTTGCGCACGCTTCCGGAAGCGATCTTGCCGTCTACAAGGATCAGATCGGGGAAATCGCTCGGGACCGCGCCGCCGGCCTGATCGGCGAGGCCGAGGCCGCGGCGGCGCGCGTCGAGATTTCGCGACGCTTGCTCGCGGCGGCCGACCGCGCATCGGCGGACCCGGCCGGAATGAGCGTGCCCTGGCGCCGCCGGCTGGTGGCGATCGCG
>WNFC01003423.1_pt1 | contig 31764 bp, 26 predicted proteins | sample 5400541 | NCBI WGS metagenome assembly WNFC01 (sample SAMN13153342, study PRJNA577476) | soil metagenome | isolation source: 120 cm saprolite under Douglas fir tree site 2 hole 2 replicate 1 | place: USA:California | collected 2015-04-18
CCGCCCCCCGCCGCTGGCAGTATCGCTCCAAGCACACTTACGGTCGCGGGCGGGTATTCTCGCAAGCTTCGCCCGTTGGCGCAATTGATGGTGTACGGGAAACGCGGGGCGCCGGGCACACCATAGAGATCATGATGAATAGGATAGATACTCGAATCGTAGGTAAAGCCTTCTTCCGCAAGAATATCTAGCGCCCACCAGCAGTCCTTCGTGATCGACCAGCTCGGAGCACGATAACCCCGTACTTTAACCCCAGCCGCGTCTTCGATGATCTGCATGGCCGCCCTGGTGTCACGCCGAAATTCTTCTGGTGTCAGCGAATACACCGTGCGATGCCAGTAGCTGTGGCATGCAAGCTCGTGTCCACGCGCGTGGACATCCTGCACGAGCCTGGGGAATTTTTCTGCTATCCAGCCAACGAAGAAAAACGTCGCCTTGGTGTTGTACTTGTCAAATAGGTCCAAAACCCGCTGAGTATTGTCGACCACGCGAGAAGGCCAAGTCGGCCATGTGCTCCGATCGACCGAGGCAGCGAACGCTTCGACCATAAAGTAGTCTTCTACATCCACACTCATGATGTGTTTTGGATGCCGTGCGGCTCCGCTGCTGGACGCAAGACATGTGGTTGGAGCTTCGCGTGTCGCTGAATGGTTCGCCCTGCCACTCAAGGTAAAGCCTCTTCCTGTCTAGGCAGAGAACCCTTCTGAAACCCCTCAATCCGTGCCTTCACAGCTGCCTCGCCGCGGTTCATTTCGATTCTGATAAATGACCCGTCATTTCGTCCCTTGAATATCGACATCACCCACAGAGCGGATAAGTACGCGGCCGTGTCTCGATTGGCCACGAGCCCACTTTATACCACCACATCATAAAGTGCTCGGTGCCATTTGTCGGTCACGATTTTTTAATGGGGCTGGAATAGGTACCCCACGAAAAACTCCCACCGGAACTGGACGCGCGGACCGAATTGTCCAGAATCCGCATTGATATCCCCGAACTTGTTTCTTCCATGCAGGCGGTTGGATAAGCAGAAGAAAGTGGGTAGTGGGTTGTAAGTAGTGCGGAGTTGCGTCGACCCCCACCCCGCAGAACCGTCCGGGATACCCACACCCCGGGTATTTTGAAAAAGAGGCTGTAACTGGTTGAAAACAAAGAAAAGGATGCAGAAAAGAGGGCAAAGAGAGAGAAAGAGGCTGCAACCACTTGAGGACAAAAGAGTTGAAGAAAGAGCGCAACACAGGGGGCACGGAGGTCGGAGCACTGAGGCCCACAGAGAGTACACTCCCGGGGGTTTGTATGGATGTGAAAATAAAGGGGTTGCCCGCCAAGGGATTTGTAAGTATGTGAAAATAAAGGACAGACAAAAAGACAGTGGGTAGCGGGTGGTGGGTAGTGAGTAGTGGCAGGGGATGGCGGTGCGCCGCAGCGGGCAGGGTCAGCAAGGGGCGACCTTCGAGGCCTAGCTGGACTGAGAGTGAGGGCTGGGTTTCGAGTGGCGTCATCATCAACATTGATCTGGCCACCCACGTACGCACGTCCGAGGGAATCATGGCCACGCCGATGTCACAGGAGTCGCCAACAGCAATCGGTCCTCCATCAAGAGAGCACTCGGTGGGCTAATAGCTCATCGAGTATTGCGCGCATTTTTCAGCGGCGCTACGCTGTTGTTGATCAGCACGGTCAAGAAGTTCAGATCGGTACTGTTGACACGCCCGACGACCAGATCCGGCTTCCCATCGCCGTTCAGGTCGGCCACGTTGACGGTTCTTGCTTGGGTGTTACCCTCGGCAAAGCGCACGACCGTGCTAAACGTGCCGTCGCCCTTGCCCGGTAATACAGCAAGGCCCGCGCCTACCAGGGCTATGGTCAAATCCAAATTGCCATCGCCGTCCAGGTCTACGACATCCGCGGGTGCACCCTGCGGGACCTGGCTCTGGGGGGCCAAGTCATAGACGACTAGCGCCTTGAAGGTGCCATCGCCGTTGCCCAGTGCAGCGTACACGGCCCTGCCGGAGCTGCCCACCAAGTCTAACTTGCCGTCGTTGTTCAGGTCCGCGGCCTTGAAGTCCAGGATGTTAAAGAAGCCGGCGTTAGCCTGGCTGCTCTGCGTGAACGTGCCATCGCCTTTGCCCTTAAAGAACAGCAAGCTTTCCGGGCCGCCGTCGGCATCGGAATGGGCGACGAGATCCAGCAGGCCGTCTCCGTCGAAGTCCCCGGCGACAATGCCCCACTGGTTTCGCGGATTCCTCACCACGGTGCTGTAGCTCACGTCAAGGACAACGCGATCTTGTCCGTCAATCGTCTCGATATGCGTGTTAAACGGCCACAGGTAAACCTCGAGGAGAGTTGTCACGGTGTTCCACCTGAGGACTGCGAGGTCCAGCTTGCCGTCGCCGTTGAAGTCTGCGATGACGAAATTCTGTACCACAAAACCCTGCCAATCACTCCTCGCCGAAGCTCCCATCAGGCTGAAGGTGCCGTCGCCGTTTCCATACCCAACCATCATCCCTGAGACGCAATGAATGCTCAGTGGAATGTTCAAGGAACCTACCATTGCAATGTCGAGATTCCCATCCTGGTTAATGTCGGCAGCGCGAATCGGCGGACCGAAGGGTGTTGTATCGTCAGCCGGGCACCCTCCTCCGACGATGGTTTGGACGGGGAAGCCGAAGGTGCCGTCGCCGCGGCCTGCCAGGAAATCAAGCGAGCCGCCTGTACTTGGCGATGTGGTGACCGCCACGGCATCTACATTTCCGTCGTTGTTGAAGTCGCCCAGGGACAGAAAATATTGGCCTGCTTCTCCAAATACGCCCGCCGTCCCGCCGGGGTGGCTGCTCAGTGCGAAGGCCAGCGGGGCAGCAAAGCTGCCCCCAGTGAGCCCGGTGCCCAGCAATATAGATAGCCCGCCCGCGCGGCTGCCAGTCGCGACAGAGGCTACCGCTAGGTCGGGCAGGCCATCTCCGTTGAAGTCTCCGGCAACGACCGAAAAAGGGGAGTTCCCGTCGGCCAGCGGAACGTCCCCAAGGAAGTCCGGTGAGAAGCCCGGGCCGGGTGAGGCCACCCACTCCTGAATGTTGAAATGACCATTGCCGAGGCCCACACCGACGGTGACGAAGTTTGCATCGCCATCATGGGTAACGAGGATGTCGGGGATGCCATCGCCGTTCAGGTCGGGGGCGACGTTCTCGCTGAACCGCCTTCGGGGCAAATTTTCAACCGCCTGGAAGTTCTGGTTGGGCGGAGACTGAAATGTGCCGTCCCCGTTGCCCTTGATAAAGCCAATAGAGCTGCCTGCAGTCGGGCCATTGTCTCCTGTCACCACGACGTCCAACTTTCCGTCCACGTCGAAATCGGCCAGGTAAAGACCATGCACGATTAGGCGGGCATCGTACGAGGTGGTGGCGGAGGGGAACGTGCCATCACCCTTGTTGAGTAGCACTTCGATGCTGTGGCTCTCGGGGCACCCGACCACAATGTCGGGTCCGTTTACGCTGTCAATATCCCCAATGGCCAGATCCTCCGGGTTGCTGCCCGTGATGGCGTAGACCGCCGGAGTCTGAAATGTCCCGTCGCCGTTGCCCAGCAGCACAGTCACGGTGCGGTTCGGGTTGTTGGCAGCGACCAGATCCAGCTTGCCGTCGCCATTCAGGTCCGCTGCCTGAATGCTGATCGCCTGGCCCGCGGTGCTGATGGCCACCGGGTTGGCGAACGTGCCATCGCCCAGGCCCTGGTAGAAGAGCACCTGGTTCCCGGACACCACCACCATCAGGTCGAGGATACCGTCTCCGTTAAAGTCTTTGGCGAGCAGCATCCCGACGTTCATACCCGACGAGAGCGGCATGGAGATGGGGTTCTGGAAGGTGCCGTCGCCATTGCCAAGCATCACCATCAGAGAGGCTCCGCCCACACCGCCATCTTTCGTGACCGCCAGATCCAGAAAGCCGTCGCCATTGAAATCGCCCTTGGCGACACCGATCACTCCTTCCTGCCCGTTCCCGGGCGGAGAGAAGAAGATGGGCGGAGCCACGGCCGGCTCAACAAAAGAAATCTGCGCGGCCGCGGGGACAGTGCCCGCCAGCGCCATCAGCAACGCCGCTAAGCACATCGTCAGCGTTGCCGCGATTTTTGCGCGGCTGTTTCTTGTGTTCATTGTCGTTCTCCTACTTGCGGCTTGTTCCTTCTTGCTCGAACTTCTATCCGCCCAAATTGGTTTTTTTCGCCAAAGTCTGGACGTCTCCCTTTCGTTCCAACGTTAGTCATCGCGGCCTCCGTGGATTTCTATGTATGGGAGAGTTCCGCGCCTAAGCCCTGGGAGTTTCCGAACGAAACCGCGATCAACACAACAACGGGGAATATTCGACTAGGGTATGTTTTCTGACAGGCTTATACACCTGCCGAATTCCTGGCGTCAAGATTAATCGGGCAAGTGTCTTATCGAAATCAGTATGTTGCCAGGCCCGGGGCGGCCCGCAATTCTGCTACGCTAACAGCAATGGTTGTTCGGGAAGCTGATGCTTGAAGTTGGCTCTAAACCCAGACCCTTCCAAATTTGCGGGGCTGGCACCCGACCGAAGTGGTGGAGGACCACATCATAAAGCCCTCAAAAGAAACGCGTGGGTTTGACCGTTGGTCCCAACCGATCACGCGACTTCTCTAACCTCTTACGCCGAACGCATCGCTCGCAGTCTTAATCTTGTTGTGTCGTGTTTAGTTTCGGCTGCCCCTCCAGCGCTCCGGAACACAATGCGTGAAGGGCCGTTGGTCGTCGTCGCCCGAACGATTGAGGACTTTTCCGAAGAACGGGACCGCCAACTCGAGAACGTTCTGTTTCACCTCCGCGGTAATTGGCGCGTAGGCCGCCAGGTGGTGGCGGTGGCACGTCGAACATTATGCCGATTGGGCCCGTGACCGAGGCGAACCTGTCGATGACATCGCCGCTGGTTCCGTCGAATCGAATGATCTTGTTGGCAGATTCCGCCGCTACGTAGAGATTGCCGTCCGGTCCGAACGCCAAGCCATTGGCCCCGCGGATTCCGCAGGCGAACACGCCCATGAACGCCCCGGTGCTGCCGTTAAAGCGGACAACGTTGTTCGAGGAGTTGCCAGCTACATACAGGTTTCCGTCGGGCCCGAAGACCATCGATCGCGTACCGCTGAGACTTGGATCGGTCGCAAACACGCCAAGAAACGCGCCGGTGGCGCCATTGTAGCGCAGGACGCGATTGCCGGAGATTTCGGTGACGTAGAGATTGCCGTCCGGCCCGAAGAGCAAGGCCTCGGTCAAGGACAGTCCACCGCTGCCCGACGGGACGAACGTGTCGATGAAGCTGCCGGTCGAGCCGTCATAGCGGATCACGGAACTCGTGTCGCGGCTCGCGACGTAAAGGTTGGCGTCCGGTCCGAATGCCACACCGACGGCCGTCGACAACCCACCGCCGGACGCGAATACGCCCAAGGGAGCGCCTGACGCAAGGTCGACTCGGATTACGCTGGAGCTGAACAATGTCGAGACGTACAATGTAGCGCCATCCGGACCCTTGACCAGGTCGATCAAGGAAGTCCCTTGAGGCACATCGTACACCGTTGCGCCCGTCGAGCCATCGAGCCTGGTCAGGTGCCCAGTCGAAAAGCTCGCGATGAATAGGTCATTTGTGGCCTGCCCCCACGCCGAGGTGGCAAACGTCCCAGGCACTGGAAAAATGGTGAGAACGATAAAGACGCCTTTCAAAACCGCTTTGATTATTCCCCTGCTTTGCATAGCTATCCCCTTTCACCTGTCCAAATTAAGTAAATTTAAATGTCTGCCCTGACGGTAATGGGCCGCGCGCCGATGGCCATTCCCATGAGAGCCTTCACGCGCGTACGCGGGTTCAGGATCTTCTGAAGTTTTGCAACTCGCGAGCCCGTAGAGTCCTGAGCGAAATAGTTAGTCATCGGGGCCTCCGTGGACTTCTATGTATGGGAGAGTTCCGCGCCTGAGCCCTGGGAGTTTCCAAACGAAACCGCGATCAACACAACAATAATTGGGAATATTCGACTAGGGTATGTTTGCTGACAGGCTTATACACCTGGCGCATTCCTGGCGTCAAGATTAATCGGGCAAGTGTCTTATCGAATCAGTATGTTGCGAGGCCCGGGGCGGCCCGCAATTCCGCTTACGCTAACAGCAAATGGTTGTTCGGGACGCTGATGCTTGAAGTTGGCTCTAAACCCGGATGCTTCCAAATCAAGGGGTTCGGCACCCGACCGAAGTGGAGGATTGTTTGGAGTCAAATTCCAGTGGTGGGGCTAATCGGCAATCGAGGCGCGTTCGGCGGGGCTGTGAGCATCGCCCTCCACATACCTCGCCCGTGAGTGGCCGCGAGGATCAGGCCATTAGCAGTGTCGATGCGGACGCTGTACACCGGAAGGCTGGGCAAGCCGATCCCTTCCTGAATCCAGGTGACGCCGCGGTCCGCCGTCGAATAGATGCCGAAGTCCGTCCCGAGATAAAAAACACCGCCCACGAAATCCACAGCCAGCGACATCCCGCGCAAGCCCGGTGGCAGACTACCGGTAAGATCCTGCCAGGACATGCCGCCATCGCTGGTTTGGAAAAGCCGGCCGTCTGACGCCTGATCCACGCACAAATACGCAGTCAGCGGATCGAGGGGGTCCGCCACAATGTCGGTGACTCCTCCGCTCGGCAAGCCCGTCGTGCTCAGGGTCCAATTCGCGCCACCGTCGGACGTCACATACACACGTCCACTGCTACTGCCGCTGTAAAGGGTGTTGGAATCAACGGGCGAAACAGCCAGCGAGCGCAGGACGCCGAAACCACCGGTTAAATCGGGGCTGATCAGGCTCCAACTCGCTCCGCTGTTCACGCTTCGCCATACGTGAAACGTGCCGACTAGCAGCGTGTTCGGCAGATTCGGATCGACCACGAGGGGCCCGTTAGCCCAGTCGGCGCGCTCGCCACCCCACGGCCCGGTAACCGTTCCCTGAGGGATGATCGGCCTCAGCCATTTGTAGAGCGGATTCATGGTCACGTAAGTCGTGTAATACACATCTGCATTCGCCCACTCAAAAACTACCGGCCCGCCGTCCCCAGCGGCGATTTGCGGCCACGACATCACACCTTGGTACTGCACTGAACCGTTGTCTTGCGTCCCGCCGATCAGCACCGTTGAATCCGACGAATGGATTCCCACAGTGTAAAGCAGCGCCGTTCCCAAGGTCGAATTGAGGTTGATCCAACTCGCTCCACCGGTAACGGTTTTCCAAACGCCTCCGTCACAGGCCACCAACAGGGCGCCGTCCGCGCTGAACTCGAGAGCGTGCTGATCCGGATGGACCTGCGTGCCATCCGGCGCCTGCGTGATGTTCGTCCAGCTCGCGCCCCCGTTCGTGGATTTGATAATTCCGCCTTGTCCGCCCGCGCAGTACGGAAACACTCCCGCAGCATAGAGAGTGTTGGGATCGGCCGGAGAAACGGCCAGGGCAGTGTCATACCATCCCTGATTGCACACGTAATTCGGCGTGCCCGGAAGCAGCGACCACGAGGTTCCACGATCAGCGGTCTTGTACATTCCAAAAAGCGCCCCGCTCGGATTAATGAAACTCGCGTAGACCACGTCGGGGTTGCTTGCGGAAATTGCCAGTGTGATGCGCTGGAAGCCGCCCAGCGGCAGGCCACCAGCCAACTGCGTCCAGCTGACGCCGTCGTCCACAGATTTGTAGATGCCGTTTCCGTAAAAGCCCGCAAATACCGTGTTCGGTGCCGTCGCGCTTCGCACCAGGTCGTTGCACCACTGGCCGGCGGGTTTGAAAGCGGTCCAGGTCAGCCCGCCGTCCGTTGACCTGACGTAGCCCGCATCGCTACATACGTGAAAAACGGCTGCCTTGCTGCCTGAAATGCCGACTTTCGCGATGTAATTGCCTACCTGAGTCTTCGACGCAATCTTGGTCCACGTGCCGCCGGCGTCTCCGCTCGAGAACAAACCGTCCCCATAGAAGCTGTCGCCAGAGTAATTTTGCTCCCCGGTGCCGTACAGGATGAAATTCGGGTTCAATGGATCCATCGCCAGCGCGCCCGAAGCCAGCGAAGAGATTTGGTCGGTTAGGGGCACCCAGGTCATGCCGGCGTCCGTGGTCTTCCAGACACCTCCGCCTGAGGTCGCGGCGTAGATTATATTAGGGTCAGCCGGATGAGCGGCCAACGACGAGACGCGGCCAGAGGCGTTGGCGTTCCCGGACCAGTATTCGTTCGTAACCGGCTGAGGTCCGAGAAAACTCCAGGTCAGATTTCCCGTGGGCAGCGGCTGCAGCGTCCCCTTGGCGACACGTTCCAGCGCGTTAGTTTTGGCCTGGAGTGCTTCCAGGCCCAGGCGCTGCGCAATCGGCGGAGGCACTTGCGTCTCCTGGCTCTGCGCAGGCGCGGCGGCTAGCGCGAGCCCCAGCACTGTTGCGAAAACGAGTAGCGGCCGACGGTGAGAACTAGGAGGATTGGTCTTGTTTGGCATCTCCCGAACTCCTATCTTCAGGTAAGCATTCCCGCTATGCTGTTTTCCAGACAAGGACGCGAGAGACCATCGCGAGGAACCGACTTCCGGTGGAGCGAATGATATTCCCGCAAGCAGGCCCGGTCAAGCTCGACAAATGAGGGCAAGAGTTTTAATCAGGTCTGTCAATGCGCCACGGCTCGATACTTCTTGAGTGGGGCGCGTTGGGGCGCTGCGCCGGCGGCGACGAACTGGATACTTACATTATCCACACCCACATGCAACCAAAGCTGGTTGTCAACTTCCGCATACCGAAGGCGGAAGGTTCCCCCATCTCCGACTAGGTCCGTAATGTCAAACTCGTAGTGGGTGTACGCATGAGGATTAGAGCCTGGGTCGACACCCAGGTAAAAATTCCTCAGAACGCCTGTACCAGTATCGAACACCGACGCATCTGCACTGAGGATATCCACACGCACGTGCTGATTTGGAAACGCCGTATAGTCCAACCCCGCTGGATTCACCATCGGGCCAGCCCCACTCTGGTCATTTACGAACATATCGAAAGAAAGAACCGCCGAGGCTGCGGCAGAAGGAACCGTAAATATTTGACTCAGCGCATGTGCTCCGGGTCCTTCCTGGTCTGTCAGGGCGTAAAACGTTCCTCCAGCGGGTCCAGCTGTGGGAAAACCACTGATAGGGGTCGTAGTTCCACTGGCGTCCAGGAAAGTACCGGAACCTCCGGCTTGATTGTCGACGTTCCATCCCTGGAAGTCGCCGGTCTCGAAATCTCCATTCATAATGAGTTCGGTTACGTCCGCCGGCACACTCGCAAACACCGCAACGCAACAAAAGAATGCGAGCGCAAAAATCCATCTGCAGAGCTTAAGCATTTGCCACCTCATTCTCCCCGTTCGGACGGGGTTCGGTTTGAATCGAATTCTTCAACTGGGCACCGCCAAGGGGAGGGACCTTACGTAACGCCTTTCTTAGTTTCTTGGAGACGGCTTTAGCGTTTGGTTGAGACAGTGCGCGAAACTTACTCGCATGGAACCAAGAAGTCAGGGCGGAAATTTTGCGTGCAAGTTGTCTTATCGAATCAGTATCCTGCCAGGCTGGCAGTACTGGTTGTTCGGGAACGCTGGTGCTTTAAGTTAGCCCTAGAACGGGACCCTTCCAAATCAAAGGGTCCGGCCCCCGCATCTTTCTCCCACAGGAGGCATGATGTCTTCCATAACGATTCGTTTGTAGCTTCGGGCAATTTTCTAACTCAATCAAGCGGCGTGCATCGTTTCGTGATGATCTTTTGTCTCCGTATAAATCAGGGAGGCGCTGAGTTCAGGGAGGTTTCGCACGGCGCCACGCCACGTGTGAAGCTACCTCGCAGGCCCTTGCGTGAAGATGCCGTCTGGCACGAGCGAATAGAAGATGGTCCCGCCGGTTGCCGGACCGCCGCTACTATTCGTGAGTTTGGTCACGGCCGCCACGCATTCGCTCGTGTAGCTTGAAAGGGTTGGATCAGGTGGGTTTGGATCTGAGAATCTCTGGGCGCAGTTGTAGGCGATAATGTGAGTGGGGCTGGTGCTGCCTGGGACGAAGACGGGGTTGCCCGTAGCCGGGTCGACCATAAGTCCGAAATTAGAGCTCCGATAAGAGCTCATCGTCTGGTTGATCGCTGTTCCCACATCTGCCTGCGTGCTCGGAACCGGAAACAGTCCCGGCGCCAGATCGGAAATGAGTTGCTGGATCTGGTACAGGTCATAGGCCTCGAAGCCCAGATGGTTCCAGCAGGAGTCACCAGAGGCGGGATTCTTGCATACGATCGTCCCGTCCGGCAGGTGCGTCACCGTGGTGCTCTCGTTGTCCGGCGCCATAACGTCAGCAAAGATCGTGCCGGGTCTGTAAGCGTAAAGCATGTAGCTGTTATAGCCGAAGTTGCGGTGTGTGATGTTATCCCAGAGCTGCGTGTAGAGGACTCTTGTGGCCGCTTGCAGATATTTTGCGTCCAGGGTGAGCCTATAAACCCTGAATAGCTGCTCGCCCATAACGATGTTGGTGTTCTTCACATAGCGGATTTCACAGGGTTCGTTGGATTTCGCGTACCAGCGCATGCCTGCGGCGGCGTAAGGTCCGTCACCGATCAGACCCAGTGTATCCGGGTTCCCGTCATCTGAGGAGTGGTCCCGGAATGACCAGTTGTCCAGGATCGTCTTGGCACGCTGGAAATATACGGATCCCGTGCCTGCGGCATCAATTTCGCTGTACTTCAGGAATCCGCGCACAGCCGCTGCGGTATCCCAAGCCTCATCTGCCTGCCACCCATCCACCCAGTAACTTCGAGTGGGCTGCTTAGGATCAAGCCTGAAACCGTGGGCAGCGGCGCAGTCCATATTGAAATATCCCTGACGAGACGCCACGTGCCAGCCCCAGTACGGGATGGAAGGATCTCGATTTGGATTCGCCACGAGGTAATCGTTCCAGGCGAGAAACCATTTGGCAGCGAATTCCGCCAGGTCCTTATAACCAGAATCACCGGAAAGCTTGTAGATGTTCACGAACCCTGACAGGTCGTCAGCCACCTCTTCCCACGGCTGATTTGTTGGGAGAGGACCTGGCGGAAAGATTAAAGGCGGAGCCGTGGTCGAGCCACACAACCGTTTTTTCTGGGTGCTCAGATTGCTTTGCATGCTGTTTTGAATGGCAGGATCGTCTCCTCCGAGGAACCTCTGAATCCAGGTAGCGTCCAGCGAACGGCTACAAGCCGCCGGTGGCGCCTGAGCCATGGCCGGCACAAAGGCTCCGAGTACAGGAAATAGGAGTGTCGCAAAGAGTTTCTGGCGCTTCATATTGCACCCCCTTGCCTCAGTAGTTTGACTTGGAAACCACAGCTCAAGACAGCAGTTGCGTTGCCGTGTGGACCGACGCGCTGCAGAGAATAACTTTATTGAGCTAAGCTCTTCTTTTAGTGAAAGGTAGCGTAACCAAAGGCCGTCGGGGGGGTGTTGAACGGCCAGCCGAACTCTATCCGATTCGATAGTTCTCTATCGGTTCGGATAGCCTTACCACCTCCCATGCACGACCATAGGCTTCCAACTAGGACTTGAAAGTGGCCTGCTCCATGTTCGGTTGTCCACGTGAATGCTGCCTGTGATCTGGTTGATACATCGCGTCTTCGGCGTAGAGCTCCGTTGCAGCCTGTGGTTGAACCGATGTGTTCAAGTAGAGCGTACCGAGTGCAAAGTCGGTACAGTCACCCACGCACCTTGGGACACTAACGATCAATTTCGTAATATTGGGTCCGTCTTGGTCGATTACTCCGATAAAGAGGGCATTGCCACTCGCGTCGCTGTCTTCGCTTAAGGACCCTAGAAGAGTTTCCCCATTGTAGACATCAATTTGCACCGTGAAGGCGCCGGGTGCATCTGTCTGAATCGCGGTACCCACGGCCGCACTTTCCGGAGTCCGAGGTCCAAATAAGGCTATCTCCAGGGTTGAAATTCGGCGCGGATGCGCCGCTCCAGCTGCAGCTCGGATCGGCCGGACATACAGCAGAAACCAAGCTATCGCGGCCTACCAAGCCGCCTGTAACTGTGGCCCCTCCCACTGAGGCCGCCGTAAAAGTGTCAGCGAGGACTGTCCCGTCGGGGCCGAGTTGCATCCAACCTGCAGAGTCATTCGCCCCAAGCGCGTCCTGGCTAGTAACAAGGACAAGCGTATCCGGGGCAGGGGTCGTCGTCAGGAAGATGAAGCCGCACAGACCAGAAAGACACGCACGACTGAACATCTAAGCCTCCGCTGACTGAATTTCAAATGCCGTAAAATCCTTGAGCAGCACCTTCTCGTCCTTCATGTAGGCGAAATACTAACCCAGATTAGCGGTGAGTAGCGATTTCTCCTCCCTTCTTTCATACATATTGAGGAGCGCGATTGCGAGATGCGGGTGACCCATACATCGGGTGGCGAGAGGCACCTTGATTGGCGGTGTTCGGTGCCAACCGACACAACGAGGTCATGAAAGACTAACGGGGACCCGAAGTGCCCGGGTTTAAGTACGGATTAAGAGAGGACGCTACTGTCGGGCAGGCAGCAACGCTCGTCCCGGAAAAGACGAATGTGTCGCCGGACTCGCTGACCGCTTCCCCATTCAACCGGCTCAATGGGTCGACGGCTTCCCCGAAGAACATGATGGAGAGCGGCTGGCCACTGCGACTTACCGCTTTGAATTTCTCGCTGTTGGTGTCCAATTGCCCATGGCGGTACGTAATAGCCGGCCCAAGGCCATCGATGGTCAGGTCCCCCATGCCCGGAGTGTCGAAACGGAAACAGTCAGTGAAGCTTGTCCCAAAGCTTGATACTACCATTTCCTGGTAGGTCGTGTTGCTGGGGCCCGCTGGCGCTGCTTGCCGTTGCGCGTGTACGACGCCGACCCCGGTGACAACAACCGCGAGACCTACTGCTACTGCAAGACTCATGAGGAACCGCTTGCTGGTCTTCATAATAATTCTCCCTTCTTTGAACCGTGAAACTTAGCAAAGTCGTTCACCCTGGTAAAGGAAACTGCTTAGGTAAGAGAGACAAGAGCCCGTGGGAAACAGGAGCCGATGTATATTCCTGAAGTTCGAATCTGAGTTCAGCCGCACTTGCAGTGCCGCCCTGGAACTGCCAGGTCGAGCCGTCATCCAGCGTTGTCAACGTAGGGCACCCATCTGCCCACCTGGGGTTGGTCCGCAGACGACAGATGTTGTTCCGCTCACGATGTTCACCCAGCAGGGTAATACGTATCGACGTGATTGAAGTGAACTACTGTTGCAGCCGAGCTGTCCTCTCCAAAGCAAAAGGAAAAGCCAAAGGAACTGTCCAGGCTATTTCCGGTCCATACTTCGTGGTTTTTCGTAGCTCTGCCCCGCCGAACAGACCATGCACCTAAAAAAGTAGCTCGCAATTGCCTTGCCACTCTGGCTATACTGAAGAAAAAAGACTTACCCTATTGCGGCAGGACGACTCGTTGCACATTCTCGGCAAGTACTTTCTAAAAATGGCTGCTTCGAGCCCTCTTAATACGCTCGACAATCAGGAGGTACTAGCCATGAGAAATTCGAGATGCCCCTCGTGATCACATTCCTCTTGTCGCTTTGCGCTCCCCACCAACTAATGGACCAATGCCTGATAAACTGCATGGATCAGGATTCGAGCACCTGCCAGCCCTGCCAGTGGGGCGTGATCAAGGATCAAGCGTACAGCCCGGGGCAGATGGAATTCGGTCTCCGCATCCATTTCTAACGAACCCTATGAGCTGCCACTATCGCCGGATAGGAAAGTGCCGTAACGTGGCTCAGTAACGTCATGGGGGATAGGCCTCTGGCCGACGTAAAAAACGAAGTTGCTCGACGTAGCCGAAAAAACTTTTCTAGGTTTTGCGTTGCCAGCAAGGACTGAAATTTCAATTGGGCAACCCTGGGCAACCAGAAGTCGTTAGCAGCGAAGAAACAAAAGCAGCATCAGTCTGATTGAGATCGGGATTTAAGGTTGGCTCCCCGGGCGATGACCGGCTAAAGCTCCGGGGCACCGAGAAACATTTATGAGACGATTCCTAAAGAATGCCTGCGCGGCCAGCCCACCTGGCTATGTAGTTCCTGAGAAAGTAGGAGAATTCGTCGGCACTCGCCGAGAGCTGTCTGCCCCTTTTGCGAATCTGGTGGAAGTCCATGTTTACGACCGGATTGATGAGGCGGCTCATTACTACTCTTCTGTTTCGACACGCGAGCAAGCCGAACGATGGAATGATGGCAACGCCCTCGTCGGCTTCCACCATCGCAATCTGCGTGTCGAGCAGATTTATCGATATGCTGGAATGAGGGACGACCCGCGCTTTCGCCAGATGCTTGTCAATGAGCTGTTGCATGGGGTTCGCCGGATGGAGCACGATCAGCCGCTCTCCTCGGAGCGCGGACCAAGTAGTTGAGGCGCGTGGGAGCAAAGAGTCTCTGGCAGAGCGTATCAGCATCAAGGAGAAGCGAAAAAACGGTATCTTCACGACCGGAGAAGCGGTTTTGGGAAACACACCCAAGCCCATATCGAGTTCGCCGGCCTCAATCCTTTCTACGATAGCAACCGTAGTGCCGTCGAAAAGCCGGATTTGAAGGTCAGGGCGGTAACCGCGGAACTCCTTGATGGCTTGCGGCAGAACATTGGCGGATATCAATGGGGTAGCGCCCAGGGATAAGAACGAACGGACACCCACTGCAGATTTTTCAATGCGCAACATAGCAGCGTCGAGTTCGGCGAGGTTTCTCTGAACCACGGCAAGTAGTTCGCTCCCAAACGCCGTCGGTACGACGTGGCGAGTCGTCCGATCAAATAGACGGAATCCGAGGTGAGTTTCGAGCCCCCGAATCAACACACTCAGCGCAGATGGTGTAATGAAAAGCGCCGCTGCAGCACGCGAGAAACTGCTAAATTGCGCCACCAAAAGGAATGCTCGCAGCTGGCGTGAAGTGAAATCCATTGCTAAATATTATTCAACAGCCGTTGAATTAATTGAACTTGTACTATAAACCCTCCTTGTGTTCAATACGTGCCAGGATTCCCCTACAGACGGGCTTCCGAGCCGCGCGGCCAATGTTGATCCGTGTGGTTGAGAGGCAGAATGAGCGGCCGATCCAAAGTCTTTTACGGATGGTGGGTAGTGGCCGCCGCTTCCCTGGGACTCTTTTTCGGTGGTGGACCCATCATGGTCTTGTCGTTTGGCGTTTTCCTCAAAGCGCTCACGCAAGATTTCCATGCTAGCCGCGCCGCTATTTCGTTCGCTTTTACTTTGCACAACATACTGGGCGCTTTATCCACTCCGCTGATCGGCCGACTGATTGACAGTGCGGGAGCGCGGAAAGTGATTCTCGTGGGAACTACGATCTTTGGCATCGCCCTGCTCTCCGCTCAGTTTGTGCCGCCGCAGATCGCGTACCTGTACCTGTTTTACTTTCCCATTGGCTTGATGGCCTGTTGCACCTCTCCCGTTCCCTACGGAACGGTAGTCGCGCGCTGGTTCGAGAGGCGACGGGGACTGGCGTTGGGGCTTATGGGACTTGGCCTGGGTTTGGGCGCAATCTTCGTGCCGTTTGTCGCGCAGCGGCTTATCGCCCGCTTCGGATGGCGCACTGCGTTCGTGTGCCTCGGCGGAGCGGTTTTGCTGATTTCCCTCCCAGTGGTAGCCACAATTCTGGCCGAGAACCCGCGCAAAAAAGGTCTCTTGCCGGACGGGATCGTCCAAAATCCGGAATCAAGCAAGACTCTCGATGAAGGTTTCGTTTGGCACGACATATGGCATCACCCAACGTTTTGGCTCATGATTGCTGTCTTCGCATTGGCAGGTGCGAGCGTCTTTGCTTGCATCATTCATCTGCCTGCACTACTCACTGACCGCGGCCTCAACGCCCAAACCGCCGCCATCGGAAGCTCGCTGGTCGGGCTTGCAGTTCTTACCGGAAGAGTCGGCGCAGGCTATCTGCTTGACCGTTTTTTTGCTCCCCGAATAGCCATGCTTTGTTTTGGTATCTCGGCTCTTGGAATTGCTCTGCTTTGGGCTGGAACCGCAGGCACGCTTGCACTCATCGCAGGATTTTTCATCGGCGTGGGAATGGGTGCTGAAGTGGACATCATCGCGTTCCTGATGGCTCGCTACTTCGGTTTGCGTTCGCTTGGAACTTCGTTCGCATACGGATTCGCAAGCTATGGACTCGCGGGCGCCCTCGGCGTGTACTTAATGGGTGCGGGATTCGACCGAATGCATTCCTACTCCTTTCCACTCGGAGGATTTTTTATGGTCATGGTGTTGGCCGTGGCGCTCTTGTCACAGCTGGGGCCCTATCGCTATTCGGCGCAGCATGCAGAGAACGACAGACAAATGATCGGCGTGAGCGCCGAGGGACACGCCTGATTCTAGTGATGGATGGCACGGTGCGCAACTTCGCAGTACCAAATTCGCCGCGCAAGGAAATGATGTGGCCATCGCAAGTCCAACAGCAAATACGCCGGGAGACTTGCTCCATGCCGCCATAGAAGGTCTCACGCTCAACCAGACTCTTTACGCCGCAGCTAGCCTCGGTGTTGCCGACCTGCTTCGCGATGGCCCCCGCACAGCTTCCGATCTCGCGCGGCAATTGGAAGTAGATGCCGAGGCGCTGTGGCGCGTCCTTCGTTTCCTGGCCAGTCAGCGAATCTTTGAAGAGACTACTTCTGGCACGTTCGCCAACAACAGCTCATCGCACTTTCTACGCACGGGAGTGCCCGGGTCCATCCGTCCCACTCTGATATTCCGTGGCAGCTCATACTTTTTTTTACCTTATTCAGAAATGCTCTACAGCATTCGGACCGGTCGCCCGGCAAGAAGCAGAATTTTCGGTACGGACGGTTTTGACTATCTTCAGCAACACCCCGAAGATGCCCGCAGGTTTGACGAAGCAATGACAAATCTTTCCGCAATGTCCAGTCCGGCGATCGCCCAGGCTTACGACTTTGGCTCTTGGGGGAGCCTCATGGATGTGGGCGGAGGCAACGGCATGCTCCTGGCAGCAATTCTCAAGGCGCATCCGAAATTGCAGGGCGTCCTCGCCGAGCGTTCCCACGTGCTGGAGCGCGCACGGCAGAGCGGCCATTGGCCGGGGGAGCTCATGAAACGCTGTAGGTTTGAACCATGCGAGTTTTTTTGCGGAGTGCCCTCCGGATGCCGTGCCTATCTGATGAAGCACGTGATTCACGATTGGGATGACGGCCAGGCGCGCAACATCCTCGGCAATTGCCGCAAGGCTGTTCCGGCCGATGGCGCGCTGTTGCTTGTGGAACTCTGCCTGGAGAATGACAATACGCACTCCATGGGACCTGTCACTGACATTGCAATGCTGGTGGGAACTGGCGGCAAGGAACGCACGGCCCAGGAGTATCGCGAACTGCTGGCTAGCAGCGGATTCCGGCTAAACCGTGTGATCTCCACCGCTCTTGAGTTGACAATAATTGAGGCGTTTCCAGTTTAGACCAAAGACATTTCCTTGCGGACAAGCCCCAGTCACGCCCGCGCTTCTCCCGAGGGATTGAGACTACAACGCGCCGATTCGTTCCATTCGCCGCTCTCTCTCCGGTTATTTCAGGCCAACCAGACCGAATTTCCACGAACCGTCGCTCTGTCGCTTCAGCTACGCGCATGCCTCTGTCTTGAACGGTGACGGGACAGTCCTTTGGAGGCAGTTTGTGCGTTGCTTCAACATCGAACATGTCCAACCATCCGGGATTTGAACTTCCTTTACGTCATTGCTCAGATACGTACTTCAACACCTGGAAATCCAGCAGTTCGGCCCTACATACATGACACTATGATTTTCTGGAAGCAAAACGTGAGAATGTGATTTCAGAAACGCTTGAGCGTAAAGGATTTGGCTCCCCCGGCTAGATTCGAACTAGCAACCCTTCGGTTAACAGCCTTGAGACCAACTTAATCACAATTTGCCGGAGCCGAGACAAATCGAGGGAAATCAGCAAGTTCTGATCAAACGGGGTTAACTCAGATTCACCTTCTCTTTTCAGGTTTCATAACCATTTGCCGCCATTCATCACCATTCGCATGACACCTACATGACACCGCGCACCTGCCTTGGGCGCACGAAACTCGACTCCAACAGCTCCACCCATTACTTCTAACTACTAACGTTTCCAGCAAATCGGGGAATCTGTTTTTCGCTCAAAGTTAACTCGAATGGATTGAAAACGTTGGATTCTGGCACAGTTTTGGCACAGCCTAAGCGCCCGCACCGCAGCGAGATTATCTTTGAACCGCGTTCAGCTTGTCGAGTGTGCGCTTCAGCTCTTCAAGCTTCGCCGCCATGGCTTTGATCGCAATGGGGGAGCCCAGCTTGGTTCTGAATCGGCGGAACTGCGCTCCCAGATAGGTGTTGCTTCTCCGTAGCGTGCTGGCCGCCATCTTGAGAGCGATACTGACCCGATTCTTCGTCGGCAGGCGACCTTTCCCAACGATCTTGTCTCCGCTGATTCGATTGTCCGGACACAGTCGTAGCCAGGAAACGAAATGGTCCTCGGTCTCCCATTTGCCCATATCCCATCCCACTTCGCTGAGGATCGTTGTCGCGGTCATGATATCGATGCTGTCGATCTGGGTTAGGTCCGCACCGGTCATGCGAAACAACTCTCCGCGCAAGTCGAACACCGGCGCATTCCCTTTCTTCTTCTTGAGCCTCCCTTTCCGCTTCTCTTCTGGCAGAGGGGTACCTTTGCTCCGGTCTTCTCGTTGCTGCAGATACTGCTCGACTTGCCGATCGCACTCGAGCATCTGCTTCTGGCAAAACTCGTAGCCATCCTGCTCCTGCTTCAGCACAAACAGCAGATCTTCCTGCCAGTTGCCCTCCAGGCTCCGCGCGATCTCGTGCTTGCTCGCCTTCACCCGAGGGTCACGAAACTCAGCCAGCTTATGCGGATCGCGTTCGCCTGCCAGAATGGCCTGAATGATCGCTTGTCCAGTCATTCCGCTCACGTCGCTCAGCACATTGGCCAATTGAATATTCATCTGCGTCAGCGCCTTCTGCATCCGCTGGATGTGCCGCCCTGCCGCCTGCACCAGATCATTGCGCTGCCGCCAGTACGTCCGCATCGTGCGGATCTCCTGCGACGGCCGGAACGAATTGCGCAACAGCCCATAGGTGTGCAGTTTCATCAGCCATTGGCTCTCCTGCACATCGCTTTTGCGTCCCGGCAGATTCTTCGTCTCCCGCGCATTCACCAAGTACACTTCGAAACCCGCTGCTTCGAAAATGTCGTATACCGCAATCCAGTACACGCCCGTTGATTGCATCGCGACGGTCCGAATCGCACATTGCTTCAGCCATTGGGCCATCTCCTTCAGCTCGGCCGTCGTGCACCCGAAGCGACGTACCGGTTGGCTGTCACGCGTCGGAGGTACAGCCACGTAGTGGGATTCGTTGCCGATATCAATGCCGGCGGAATCGGGATGTACCACTTCCAAGCTGAGGTCATCGCTCTGGATTTTCCGCATGGTCTCCCGCCGTTGTTTGCGGTTCATCTCATTCCAGTGGCCCGGCTTAGGGCGGCAGCTGTCTTTTGAAGTCTTTTCCTGAGGCTTGGGTTTCATGCTAACCCCTCCACGTCAAATTCAACGCGGCCCGGCCCGGTCGGCGAAAACTACTCAATCTCCCCAGCGGGGTCGGGCCGTTATCCTTTTCAGGGCAACACCCGCCACCATACACACAATCGCCAATACCGGAGCCATGCTCAAAGTCGGGCAGGAACGCTCCAGTGAGAAAAAACCGGCCTTAGCTGCCGGGCCATGTTGTGCCTCAGATTCTAGTTGTGCCACGCCATAAACAGGAGCTCACTGGGGGAGTTTCAGACTCATACAACCACCCCGCAGGGGTGGCCAGCGCTCAAAGTTAACTCGAATGGATTGAAAACGTTGGATTCTGGCACAGTTTTGGCACAGCCTAAGCGCCCGCACCGCAGCGAGATTATCTTTGAACCGCGTTCAGCTTGTCGAGTGTGCGCTTCAGCTCTTCAAGCTTCTGGCAGCTTCCGCGATGAGGGCGTTGAGGCCGGCTGCGGGCCGGGGCGATGCGGCGGATCCCGGTGCGTTTCGCGCCGGCTCCGCAGGGACTGCCGCGGCGCTCAACGACGAGACTGCTCCGCCAAAAAGGGCGGCCATCGCCGACTCGAAGGTCGGTCCGTACGCAAGCCGATCTTGTACCGCGAGCACGACCAGACGCAACTCCGGCATCGGACTCCGCTCGGCCTGCAGGTAAATCGGCTCCGCGTACAACAACGCACGCCCGGTCGGAATCACCAACAGGGCCCCGCGCCGCACGTGGGAGCCTTGCTGATTCCACAACGTCAATTGTCCGGAAAGCTGCGCGTTCTGATCGATGCGCGCCTCGATTTGCAGCGGCCCATCGACAAGTCTCGTTTTGGGGAAGTTGTAGACCACCGACGTACCGTATTGCGCGCCGTCACTGCGCCCCGCAATCCAGCCGATCAGGTTATTCCGGTTGGCCGGCGTGAATGGCAGAATCTCTACGAACTCCACGCCGGTTTCGTCCGGGAGTTTCATTAGCACGAAATTCGGTTGCATCGCCTGTGTCTGCTGCTGCCCCCCTTCGCTCAAACCGACTTCGGTGGCGACTGTCCAGAGATCCTCACGGTTGTAGAAAGCTCCTGCGTCGGTCATGTGATAGAGCCCGTACACTTCCGCTTGCAGTTTGAGCAACAACTCGGGGTACCGCATGTGCTTACGCAGCCCGGGCGCCATCAGGGCCGCATCCTTGAATAAACTCGGAAAAATGCGGCGGTAGGCTGCGATGATTGGGTCCTCTGCGTCAAACACGTAAAAGGTTGTCGCTCCGTTGTAGGCGTCGATCACGACCTTAACGCTGTTCCGCATGTAGTTAAGGGGATCGCGATCGAGACGGTAATGGCTCGCGTACGGATAGTTGTCTGAAACCGTAAACGCGTCCATGACCCATGACAGGCGGCCGTCGTCGCCGAGCACGATGTAAGGATCCGGATCGTAGGTGAGGAACGGCGCTAGTGCCGCTACTCGGTCTCGCACGTTGCGCCGCATCAACAGCTGGCTCTCCTTGTTCACGTCATCGCTGAACGGCAGCTTCGCGAGGTCGCCGCGGTCGAACGCGATCATGATGCGGCGTAGAAAACCGCCGAGCACGATACCGCCGTTGCCCTCGTAAGACGTTAGGCTGTTGGTCTGACCTTGCGGGTAGTTGAATTCCTTCTGCCGTGTCTTCACGTAGACATCGGTGTTGGTCAGCTCGCCGAAATAGACCTCCGGGCGCGTTACGGTTAGACCCCGCACCGTGCTCTGGACGGGCATGTTGCTCAGAATTAGCGTGGGCAGTCCTTCCGGCGTGAACCCATTTACTGGGTTCATCGTGATGCCGTAACCGTGGGTGTAAATCAGCTTCTCGTTAATCCAGTTGCGGCTGCTCTCCGGGAGCTTGTCGACGTTCAACTCGCGCGTCGCAAGCATCACTTGGCGAGTCACCCCGTCGATTTCATAGCGATCAATGTCGATGTCGGGAAAGTCGTAGTAGGTGCGGATTTCCTGAATCTGACGGAGCGTGTCCTGGAGAGCGCGCCAGTCCCACAGCCGGATGTTCTGAAGCGTAGCCTGATTATTCGCCGGGTCCGCCGCCGCGACGTCTGTCTCAGCGGGAAACTCGCGTTGCGAAACTCGGTCCAATCGATAGGCCTGCCGCGTGAGTGCGATATTATGGGCAATATAGGGCTGCTCGCGAACCAACTCGTTTGGTTTCACGATAAAGCTGCTGACGTACCAGCCGACTACTTGAAGGGAGACATAACACAGCGCAGCCGGGAGAATCGCCGCCGCAATCCAACGCCCACGTGGCACCCTCACGGCGTTGACAGTCGCGATCACCACACCTAGAACGAGCGCCGCACAGACAACGAGTGTCCCTGGAAGCATGACGTGCGCGTCAGAGTAGGTCACACCCGCGAAGATCGTATGACCATCGAACAATCGCTCGAATCGACCGAGGTACGCACGCATTGCAAGGACGAGTAAGAAAACCGCAAACGTGATGGAGAGCCCACGCCAAGGCAATGTGACGTAAGTCCTGCTACGCCCCGCGAACGCACGAGTTCCGCCCGTAATGAGAATGAAAAAAACAGCGAGCGCACAAGTCATTACCGCCAGCGTAAGTAGCCAGCCGACGAGGAGTTGCCATCCCGGCAGGGTGAAGAGGAAGAAGTTCAGCGGCTTGCCAAAGACCGGGTCTACGAAGCCACCAGCGGTGCGCGGTGCGTACCAGAAGAGCGCCACCGTCGGCCACTCCAGCATCATGCTGGCGCCGGTTACAGCGGCAATGGCGAGCGAAAGGCCAAGTGTGATGAGGCGCAGGACAGGCTCAACCGGCAGCTTCAGCGGCTGTCCGCCGATGAAAATCGTGTGACCGCTCGGCAGATCGGGCAGATGCGCTCGCTTCAGAGCCAGAAACGATCCGTACAGAATGAGAAATGTAGCCGCGGCAAAAGCAGCAAAGATACCCCACTGAAGGCTCAGCGTTTTCCAGAACACGTCCCGGTAGCCGAGCGACTCAAACCAGAGCACGTCCAGGTAATACGACAACGCGGTCCGGCCGCCGAAGAGGATGACGGCAAGGACGGCGAGAATGAGGAGAAGGAAGCGGCGGCGACGCCGGGGCGGATGCATCCTCGGCCAGTCAATGGACTCCGGCATTGCTCCACCCCCTCTTCCCCAGCATTTCTATTGTCACAGTTCGTGCACACATTAGCGAAATCTAACTCGGCGGGGGTATTGCGGATGCCCTAGCCAAAGCTTCAAGCGCTGTGTGCGCCCGGTTCCACGCGGCATCGAGGTCGCGGCGATCAAGGGTGACCAGCGCGCCTGCTGTTTCGAGGATCGCGTCCACTTGCTCGTACAACACTTGGCGGCAGGCGTCCGAAAGTCGCGGCGCAAGGCGAGTGATAGCGTCGAGTTGGCGGATCAGCACAGCAGGAGTCGTCGCAGAGGCTTGCCGGATTTGATCAAAGGCTAGCTTGCAAAGGCGCTCGAGCCGCACTGTTGGCATCCATACCCGTAGCCGACCGCTTTTGTCGTAGCAGTTCCCTCGAAGAGGGGGGCGTTCGGCCAGCGTGAGCAGCGCGTCGGCGAGCCAGTCAACGCACGCAACGCCTGTAAACGTGTCGTTGACCGCGGGCGACAGCGCACGTATGGCGATCTCGACAACCTGTGCGATGCCGAACTCGCTATCTTGCGTAAGCGTGCGGTGTCGGCCGATTAGGATTCCACGATCGATCGCAATCTCCACTCTGCTGACGTTTTCGGATGCGATAATTGCTGCGAGCGGCTCGCCACGAAGCACGAACTGACCCGGGCGGAACCTCAATACGATTAGCGCGTCAGCGGCTTTTGCGGCGGCTACGAGCGCACCCTGTTCGACGTGCTGCAGATATCCGCTCTTTGCACACAACACGGTGGCGCCGGTCTTGGCCTGACGCAGAATCTCGGCTTGGTCCGGCACCGCACCTGCGCCCTCACCAAAGCCGGCCGCGTGCGCGCCGCCCGCCGCGACGTACAAATCGTCGACGATCGCAGCAATCATGTCGGGGTTCTGAATGGAGCTTGCGATCCGATGGCTGTAGTAGACGAGGAACCCGAAGCTAAACACCACGAGAGCCCAGCTCACGATCAAAGAGACTTGCGGGATGAACGTCGAGCGCGGATCCTGATGGGTGACCAGGAAGACGAGGCAGATATACACGAACGTGCCCATGAACATCCCGATCGTGGCCTGGGTGACCCAATCTTGAAGGAAGCGGTACAGCAGGCGCGGGCCGAAGAGCGTCGCAACCATCGACAGCACCAGCAGTGCTACCGAGAAAATCAGCGCGAGCACGGTTGCGACGGCACCCATCATGGCGGACAGGATGGCACGGGCGTCGTCAATGCTGCCCATCGTTAACCACGACGGAATGTGAATTACGGCGTACTTGTCGAGGATGTCTGGAACCAGGGTAATCGCGAACAGTGCGACAGCAGCCAGCGAAAGCCGCAGCGGGATCCGCCAGAGGTTAATGTCGCGTTGGGAACGAAGCCTCGTAGGGCGCGGGGAGGACATGTGACGCAAATTTTTCACGTTTCTCCTTCCGAGAGAGAATCGTTCCAAGAAAGACGAGACATCCTTCACGATTCGAGATACCACGGGACGTTAATCACTACGATTCGCTGGTTGCCTTTGACCAGCAACAGACCTTTTAGGACGGCCGCTCGTTTGTTGTGCAATATGTGGTGATACCAGTGCCGTTCGACCAGTTCGGGAATCAGCACGGCAACCTGCTGGTTTGGACACGTCCGCTCGACCTCCAGAACGTGGTCGACAATGGGAGATAGAATGTAGCGATAGCGAGAGGGTAGGACCACGAGTTGCGGTGTGGCTACTCCCGTCCGGCGTGTAGGTTCATCGACGTAGCGGCACCATTTTTGTTGAAACAGTGACGTTCCCTCGCCGCAATCCACATGTATCGCTCGCACGTGAGGCGAGATCTTCAGCGCGAAACGCAGCGCCTTCTTCACGACGTGACTCCAATTTTTTATCGGGACTATAACGAGCGGAGGCGTAAGATCGTTCAACTCAAGAGGAGCCACACTGCGTGTTTCGAGGAAGACTCGATGATAATGCCGGCGCACCGCGGCCATCACCACGAGTAGGCCGGGGATCAGAAGCACGGTGACCCATGCGCCCTGGACAAACTTGGCTACCAAAACCACGATCACCGTGACGCCGGTCGCCACCGCACCGAGACCGTTCACGATCATGCTTCGGGTAGCTCCCTCACCTCCGACCCGCCTCCAGTGACCCACCATCCCGGCCTGCGAAAGAGTGAAAGCGAGGAACGCTCCGACGGCGAACAGAGGGATCAGGCGGTCCGTCACGCCACGGAACAAAATCAGGAGAATGCCCGCCAGCCCGGCCAGCAGATAGATTCCGTAGGAGTAGACGAGTCTGCGGCTTCGTGTTGCAAAGGAATGCGGAAGATAGTTGTTCTGCGCAATGGCACGGCAGAGCCGCGGAAAATCCGCGAAAGCGGTGTTGGCCGAAAGAGCCAAAACGAGAAGGATCGACGCGATGGAGACATAGTAAAAGACACCCCGGCCAGCGACCGCGCCGAGCAGCAGGGAAAGCACGCTTTGATATCCGGACTGACCGGGATTCGTCGCCGAAATCCCGTAGGCATGAACCAGGTAAGCAATCCCGGCGAGGAGTATGGCCAGGATGACAATGACAATCGTGAGAGTACGTCTGGCTGTCTGCACCACTGGCTCACGAAAGGCCTTGACTCCATTGCTCACCGCCTCAACGCCGGTCATTGCGGTGCAACCACTCGCGAAGGCTTGCCACCGGGTGACCGCCCGACGCGAGGGTCTTGACCACTCCAAGCGCGACAGCGAGAAGAAGGCACCCGATAAATAAATACGTCGGGGCGGTGAAGAGCAGTCCCGTTTCTCGGACACCCCGGAGATTCACCAGGGTAATGATCGCGAGGATCACAACGCAAAGCAAAAGAGTCCACGGTTGAAGCCGTGGCACCGCCGAAACCAAAGCACCCACTCCTGCGGATATGCCTACCGCAACGACCAGAACATAATCAATAATCAATGCAGCCGCGGCGAGAAGTCCTGCGGACACTCCAAGGTTCTGGCGTGCGACAGTGTAGGACCCTCCGCCGCCGGGGTAGGCCTGGATCGTCTGGCGATATGAAAAATAGACAACCGCCAGGAGCACAATGATGCTCACGCTGATCGGAACGATGTAGGCGATGCCCGCTGCCCCGAGCGGAATCAGCAGTGTCAGTGCCGCTTCCGGACCGTAGGCAGCGGAACTTAACGCATCCAGCCCAAATACCGGTATTCCGACCCACGAACCGATTTGCTCTCCACGCGCTTCGTCGGAAGCGAGAGGCCGGCCCAGAAGCAGATCCAGAACCCGCATGCCTTTATGAACTCCTTAGGATTCCTTCAGGCGTTTCTTATTGCCGGTTCCTTACTATTGCGAACACTTTGCCAGCCGCAATGGATTGTTCCCTTACTCTTTGACCTACGGACGGCACCTGCTAAACCGATGAACCATGCAACCATTCTCGTGGTCGATGACGAATCGCAAATCCGCCGCGTCTTGCGAGCGACGCTTTCCACTAGCGGCTACGACGTGGTAGAGGCAAAGGACGGCCAGGAGGCCATCGACATGGTCATCCGGGAGCGCCCCGATCTGATTCTTTTGGATGTAAACATGCCGGGCATGAGCGGGCTGGAGGCCTGCAGCAAGATTCGCTTGTCGTATGAAGGACCGATAATCATGGTAACGGTCCGCAACTCCGAACAAGATAAAGTTGTCGCCCTGGATGCGGGGGCGGACGATTACGTCGTAAAACCGTTTGCGATCGGAGAACTGCTGGCGCGCATTCGAGCCGGGCTCAGACGCTTCTCTTCGGAGGAGCCGCTTCCGAAGATCGAGACTCCGGAATTGAGTATCGATCTCGAGAGAAGAATAGTGGACGTTCGTGGTCAGAGAGTTCACCTGACTCCCAAAGAATTCGACGTCTTGCGCACTCTGGTCATCCAACAAGGGAAGCCGCTTACGCATAAGAGGGTGTTGCAAACTGTCTGGGGGCCGGACCACGGCGAGGAAACGGAGAACCTTCGCGTGGTAATAAACCAGCTGCGCAAGAAGCTCGAGAAAGATCCAGCGCATCCCCGTTACATCTTGACCGAGCCCTGGCTGGGATACCGATTTCAGCCGCCAAGCATGGACTCCGAAAAACGCTCACGCCGTAAATCGTGAACCCTCATCGCGAGGTGTGAAGGGCGTCGAGCTCCAGATTCAGTTCCAAAACATTGACGCGCGGTTCCCCAAGGAACCCTAGGTCGCGATCCTTTGTATGTTTCCGTACAAGGGTGCGAACGTCGTCTTCTTTCATGCCGCGCGAATGAGCAACACGAGGAATTTGGAATTCTGCGGCGGCCGGGGAGATATTTGGGTCTAGGCCAGACCCGGAGGCAGTCACCAAGTCAACCGGGATTGCAACATTGGGATTCTCTGACTGGAGCTTTTGTACATCACTCCTAACTCGTTCGATCAGAAGCTTGTTTGTGGGACCGAGATTGGAGCCGCTGCTGGAAGTAGGATCGTATCCGGTTCCGGCGTTGGACGGCCGCGAATGGAAATAACCCGGCTCCGTGAAAGATTGTCCGATGATCCCCGAGCCCACAATCTTGCCATTTCTTTCGATCAATTGTCCGTTGGCTCGGCCGGGAAACAACACCTGAGCCAAACCTGTGATTGCAAGGGGGTACAGCACCCCGAACATCACCGTCGTAACCAGAGTGAACCACAGCGCGATCAGAAAATTCTTTTTCATAACGTCCTCAAACAACCCGAAGATACGTCAGCAGTACGTCGATAAACTTGATTCCGATAAACGGCGCAATAATTCCACCAAGGCCATAGATCAACAGGTTGCGCTGCAATAAAGCCGCGGCACCTAATGGACGATACCGGACGCCGCGCAGAGCCAGCGGGATGAGAGCAATGATGATCAGAGCATTGAAAATTACAGCGGAGAGAATGGCCGATTCTGGCGTACGGAGATGCATCACATTCAGGGCGCCGAGCACGGGAAAGGCTCCGGCGAACATCGCGGGAATGATCGCGAAGTACTTGGCCACGTCGTTCGCGACCGAAAACGTAGTCAACGCACCCCGAGTAATCAGGAGCTGCTTACCAATTTCCACGATTTCGATCAGCTTCGTGGGGTTGGAATCGAGGTCGACCATGTTTCCGGCTTCCTTCGCCGCTTGCGTGCCGGTGTTCATGGCTACTCCAACATCCGCCTGAGCCAATGCGGGCGCGTCGTTCGTGCCGTCACCGGTCATGGCCACCAGTTTTCCCTTCGCCTGCTCGCGCTTGATAAGCGCCATCTTGTCTTCGGGCTTCGCTTCCGCGAGGAAATCGTCCACTCCGGCTTGACGAGCGATGGCAGCGGCGGTGAGCGGATTGTCGCCCGTAATCATCATCGTGCGAATGCCCATGGCGCGAAGATGGTCGAAACGCTCCTTCATGCCCCCTTTAACGATATCTGTAAGGGCAATCGCGCCCAGTACGCGGCCGCTCTCTGCGACCAGCAGCGGCGTTCCACCCGCATTCGAAATTTCTCGAACACAGACCTGCAGCTCGGGCGGAATGCCATTACCGCGGTTGCTGGTCAAGCGGCTGATTGCCTCCAGAGCGCCTTTGCGGATTTCGCGACCGTCGATGTCGACGCCAGACATTCTGGTTTGTGCAGAGAATGGGATGAAAATCGCTTCGTGCGAAGAGAGATCGCGGCCGCGGAGGTGGTAGCGTTCTTTTGCCAAGATAACAATAGACCGCCCCTCCGGAGTTTCGTCGGCCAGCGAAGACAGCTGCGCAGCATCAGCCAGATAGGCCTCTTCGATGCCCGGCGCAGGAAAGAATTGTGTAGCGGCGCGGTTGCCCAGCGTGATCGTTCCCGTTTTGTCGAGCAGCAGCACATCCACGTCCCCTGATGCTTCGACAGCGCGCCCGGACATGGCGATGACGTTTCGCTGAATCATGCGGTCCATCCCCGCGATGCCGATGGCGGAGAGCAATCCACCAATCGTCGTAGGTATCAGACATACGAGAAGCGAGACCAACACGAAGATGTTCTGCGGAGCGCCGGAATAGATCGCGAAGGGCTGGAGCGTGACAACCGCCAGCAAAAATATGATCGTTAACCCCGCCAGCAGAATATTCAACGCAATCTCGTTCGGAGTTTTCTGCCGCGATGCCCCCTCGACGAGCTTGATCATACGGTCGAGAAAGGTCTCGCCCGGATTCGAAGTGATGCGTACCTTGATCTCGTCGGACAAAACTCGTGTTCCACCCGTGACCGCCGAACGGTCTCCGCCGGATTCCCTGATTACGGGAGCCGACTCGCCCGTGATTGCTGATTCGTCTACCGACGCAACGCCTTCGATGACCTCGCCATCTCCCGGAATGAAGTCGCCTGCGGTGACCACGACGATGTCTCCGGTGCGTAGCTTCGAACTGGCCACGCATTCTGTATTGCCATCGCTACGCAAGCGATGCGCTTGCGTTTCCGCGCGCGCTTTGCGCAACGTGTCAGCCTGTGCCTTGCCGCGGCCTTCGGCCATAGCTTCCGCAAAATTAGCAAAGAGAACCGTGAACCATAGCCAAAGGGTGATTTGCAGTCCAAATCCAAACTGTCCGGCATGGTGAAAAACGTTCCAACCAAGTTGAATCGTCGTGAGAACTGCGCCGACCTCCACAACGAACATCACCGGGTTTTTGACCATCGTCCGTGGGTTCAGCTTGCGAAACGAGTCCACCACGGCCCGCGAAAGAATGGCGCTATCGGCGAGCGATTTTTTCCTGATTTGACCGATTTGAGCGACCGGGTCCATAGACACCTCAGAAAACCTTTCCTGCGTTCATCAGCAGGTGTTCGAGAATCGGCCCCAGACTCAGAGCCGGGAAGAACGTAAGAGCGCCGACAATCAAAATGGTAGAGACCAGCAAGCCAGAGAATAGCCCGCCCGTAACAGGGAACGTGCCGGCCGATTCGGGAACAGTCTTCTTTTTCGCCAGACTTCCGGCTATAGCGAGCACCGGAATGATCATGAAGAACCGGCCCAGCAGTTGAGCCACCGCAGTGGTCGTGTTGTACCACATCGTATTCGCGTTGAGGCCTCCAAAAGCCGAGCCATTGTTACCAGTCGACGACACGTACGTGTACAGGATTTGGGATAAACCGTGCGGGCCAGGGTTCGAGATGCTTGAAGTTCCATAGGGCTTAACAACCGAGACCGCTGAAAAGGTAAGGATCGTGAAGGTTAAGATAAGAACTGCGAGCATAGCCATCTTGACGTCATACGATTCAATCTTCTTACCCAGATATTCTGGCGTTCGACCCACCATCAACCCGGCAATAAATACGGCGAGCACCACGAATACGAAGATGCCGTAGAGACCGGCGCCCACTCCGCCGAAAACAACCTCGCCTAACATGATGTTGATCAACGGCACCATTCCGCCAAGCGGCGTATACGAATCGTGCATGCTGTTCACGGCACCGCAGCTGGCATCAGTGGTTACCGTGGCAAACAACGTGGAATTCGCGATGCCGAAGCGCACTTCCTTGCCCTCCATGTTTCCGCCGGATTGCAGCGCACTTGCTCGCTGGTCGGTGCCGGCCAAAAGCGGATTGCCCTTCGCTTCCGCCCAATACGCGGTCGTCACACCGGCCAAGAACAAGAAGGCCATGGCCGCCCAGACTGCCCAACCGTGACGCTGTGATCCGGTCATGCGTCCGAGGGTGTAGGTCAACCCGGACGGAATCGCAAAAATCAACACTAGTTGGAAAAAGTTTGAAAACGGAGTGGGATTTTCGAAAGGATGGGCACTATTGGCGCCAAAAAATCCACCGCCATTGGTGCCAAATTCTTTGATTACTTCCTGCGATGCCACGGGGCCCTGTGCGATGACCTGCTGGGTTACAGTTTGTGTGATGGTCTTTCCATCTGTTCCAGTTACCTGCACCGTCTGGGGCTCGATCAACTGCACTGTGGTGTAGGGTTTCAGGTTCTGCACGACACCTTGAGACACAAATACCAGCGAGCCGACTATGCAAATCGGCAACAAAACCCACAGCAGGCAGCGCGTGGTGTCCACCCAGAAGTTGCCGAGCTTGTCCGTTTCTTTGCGAGCGATGCCGCGGATGACCACGATGGCCAGCACGATGCCGACCGCGGCGGAGGCAAAATTGTGATAGGCCAGGCCCGCCATCTGGGTGAAATAGCTCATCGTGCTCTCACCGCTGTAAGCCTGCCAATTCGTGTTTGTTGTAAAGGAAGCTGTGGTCCCGAAGGCCAAGGCTGGATCAACATTGGCAAATTTCTGTGGATTAAACGGGAGCCATTTCTGTGTGCGCTCGATGACGTAGAGAAGCGCCATGGAAACACCGCTGAACAGAAGCATGGCTATAGCGTATTCCGTCCAGCGCATCTCGCGCTTCTCGTCGATGCCGGTCAGCCGATACACCAACCTTTCGATGGGGCGGAAGATCGGATCGAGAAACGTCTTTTCGCGGTTGAACACTCGCGTCATGAACACACCCAGGGGTCTCGTAACTAGGATGATCACCAAGAGGTAGAGTCCGATTTGAAACCAGCCATTCGCGGTCATGCTTAGAACTCCTCGGCCTTCAAGAGGGCATAGAGCAAATAGCCCAAGAGAAGCGCGCAAATCACCAACAGTGCTGCATCACCTGCATGCATACGCTCACTCCTATTTCAAGCGTTCGCATCCGCGAACGTAGACAATTCCCAACGCGAAAAAAGACACGGTAGCTGCGATAAAAATGATGTCCAACATGCCCCTTCTCTCCTCAACTCAAATCATGCTGCAAATATCGGCTGCGCCTGGCTTGATCCCACATCTCCGCCATTCGGCAGAAAACTAGTTTGTACCGAGGCATCAAAATTTCACCAGGACCGACAGGTTGATCCGGTTTTCGATTTTCTTCAAATCCGGCGTAAAGCCCGGCACAAATGCTCCCGGCGACCCGCATATATTTTCGACGATAGGAGCAGTGGGGCAGGACGGTGTAACTCCCCCAGGTCCCGAGAAGTACGGCA
>WNFC01003230.1_pt1 | contig 31757 bp, 22 predicted proteins | sample 5400541 | NCBI WGS metagenome assembly WNFC01 (sample SAMN13153342, study PRJNA577476) | soil metagenome | isolation source: 120 cm saprolite under Douglas fir tree site 2 hole 2 replicate 1 | place: USA:California | collected 2015-04-18
CCTGCGTCCGTCCGGTCGAGCCGGGGATGAAAGTCGTCACCAATTCCGAAAAAGTTTTAGCGGCGCGCAAAACTGTCCTCGAACTAATGATGTCCGATCATCCTTCTCCGTGCGCGCGCCAGCAAAATTCCGGCGATTGCGAATTGGAGACGCTCGCGAAAGCCGCCGGTGCTTCGCAACCGCGCTTCGCAAAGCGCACCGTCGCCCGCGGCAAGGACCATTCTTCGCTGGCCATCGCCGTCGACCACGACGCCTGCATTCTCTGCGACCGCTGCATCCGCGGCTGCGACGAAATCAAAAACAATTTTGTCCTCGGCCGCATGGGCAAAGGTTATTCGGCCGGCGTGGCTTTCGATCTCAATTCGCCGATGGGCGATTCCACGTGTATTTCGTGCGGGGAGTGCATGGTCTCCTGTCCCACCGGTGCGCTGACCAACAAAAGCGTTGTGGGCACGGCCATCGCCGAGGGTCCGGACGCGCAAGGATTCGAAGCCGAGGATCTCCTACAGATTCCCGTCTTCAAGGGCGTGTCGGGCACGTTCCTCGAACTCAATCGCGGCGCTATTGTCAAGCGCCGCTTCTGCAAAGGCGAAATCATTTGCCGCGAAGGCGAATTCGGTTCCACGGCGTTCTACATTCTCGAAGGCCGGGCCAAAGTTTCCATTTCCACTCCCATCGCTCACGTGAAAACGCAAGGTGGCGCAAAAGGTTTTTTCAAGCGGCTGACCAGCACGCTTGTGGCGCGTGAGGAAGACAAACGCGAGGAGGAAGCGCGCGACAGGACCATTCCCATTGACGCTTCCGTGGATCTCGCCTACGGGAATCCCGTCGCCGAACTCGGCGTCGGGGATCTTTTCGGCGAGATGACCTGCATGAACTTTTATCCACGCTCCGCCACGGTGATCGCGGAGTCCGATGTCGTGGCGTTCGAAATGCTGCGCAACGTTCTCGATATCATGCTCAAGAACAAAACTTTCCGCGCGCAGCTCGACCAGACCTATCGCCGCCGCGCCTTGGAAAATCACCTTCGCGGCGTGCCTATGTTCGCGGACCTTTCGAAGGAGTTCATCGAGCACCTCAAGGAAAGCGTAGAGCTGCAACGCTTCGCACCCGGCCAAGTCATCGTTCAGCAGGGCGCGCCGGCAGACAGCTTCTATCTCGTTCGCATCGGATTCGTGAAAGTTTCGGAGAACTATCCGGGCGGCGAGCTTGTGCTGGCCTATCTTTCGCGCGGCGATTATTTCGGTGAGATCGGTTTGCTCGGCGGCGGCGTGCGAACCGCGACGTGCACCGCGCTCGATCACGTCGAGCTGGTGCGAATCTCCGGGGACGATTTCCGTGACATGATGGCGCGTTTCCCCAGCGTTCGAACCGGACTCGAAGCCGTCGCCGCTGAACGCCGCGCCGCAAACCAGCAGCGCATGCAAATGGTTCACAACGTGCCCATCGATCAATTTCTCTCGCAAGGATTGATGGAAGCGCAAAGCTTACTGATTCTGGATTTGCAAAACTGCACGCGCTGCGACGCTTGCGTCAATGCCTGCGCCGACGCGCACGACGGCGTCACCCGGCTCATCCGCGATGGTTTGCGGTTCGACCAATATCTCGTGGCCACGAGTTGCCGGCAGTGCCGCGACCCGCTTTGCATGGTCGGTTGCCCGGTAGGCTCGATTCGAAGGCGCAATTCGCTGGAAGTCATTATTGAAGATTGGTGCATTGGCTGCGGCCTGTGCGCGCAGAATTGTCCCTACGGCAATATAAATTTGCATCCGTTCGAAGTGATGGTTGACGATCCCGAGCGGGCCGGGCGCAAGAAAGCCGCCATTAAACAAAAAGCTACTTCGTGCGATCTTTGCACGCACTTGAAGGAACCAAGCTGCGTCTACGCGTGCCCGCACGACGCAGCACATCGCGTCGATCCGCGAACATTTTTCGCTGATATGCTCGGCCAGGGCTCCGCGAAATGATGATGGACCGCACACAACGCGGCTGGGCTCTCGCGTCGCTGGCGATCCTCGCGATCGCGGCGGCCGTGTACGTCCTGTACGCATTCGAATCACCGCGGGGACCGCGCGGCGGCAGTCTCATCGGTCTCATGTTCGGCGTTGTCGGCTTCGCTTTCATGATTTTTGCCGCGCTCCTGGGCGCGCGGAAGCGCGTTCCCACGTGGCGGGTTGGCCGCGCGCAAGCCTGGATGCGTGGACATCTCTGGCTCGGTTTGCTTGCGCTGCCGATGATTCTCTTTCACGGCGGATTTCATTTTGGGGGCACGCTCACGCACGTGCTGATGTGGCTGCTGATCATTACGGTGTTCAGTGGTGTGTTCGGGGCAGCACTGCAGCACTACATACCGCGCGTGATGACATCCGACGTGCCACTCGAAACGATTTACGACGAAATCGGCAGCGTTCGAACGCTGTTACGCGTCGAGGCAGACCGCGCCATGGAATCTCTGTGCGGCAATTTGGGACTTTCGAAAGAGTCGAACGAAGTAGGACAGCGCGCGGGAGGCTTTACGGCGTTGCGGACCATGGCCGCCTCCGCCGTTCCGTTGCGCACCTCCGTAGCAGTCAGCGCGGGCGCGAGCGCCGCCGTGGCTGCGGCGCCGGAAATTATTTTGTTGAGCGAAGAAGAAAGCGCTCCGCTCCGCCGATTTTATCTGAACGAGATGCGTCCGTTTTTGGAGCGGCCGAAACGGCGCGGCCAGCGCCTTGCCGACGCCGCGAAGGCGAAGGGCGCGTTTTCCGGATTGCGCACGTTGCTGCCAGCGGCGGCGCACGTCGCGCTTGGAGACCTCGAAGGTATTTGCGACGAAGCGCGCCAGCTCACGCAGCAGGAGCGATTGCATCGCTGGATGCATGGCTGGCTGTTGCTGCACATCCCGCTATCGCTCGCGCTGATTTTGCTCGGCGCCATTCACGCGGTCATGGCGTTGCGATATTAAAGAAGTGGTGAGTGACGAGTGGCGAGAACGAGAATAACTAAGAAACTGGCGCAACGGATCGACTTGAATTATTTCAAGAGGCCTACGCCGCTAAAGCGAGCGAAATTCTGGCTCAGCGTTCTGCTACCGTTGCTCGCGCTCCTGTGGATCGCTGAGCGCACGATTATGAAAGACGCCCGCGTTTACAGCAGCGGGCGTTTGTCCGAGCCCCACGCCATTCTTGAAAATGAATGTGCCGCATGCCATGTGCAACAAGCCGGTGTATTTTCTGCGAAAGTGACGGACAATGCCTGCCTCGATTGCCACGACGGCCCCGCCCATCACGCGACACAAACGGCAAGTCCGGCGTGCGCAACGTGTCATACCGAACACCGCGGGCACACCAACATCGCTGCTGCCAGCAATCGAACTTGCGCCGAATGTCACGGCGACTTGAGGGGTGGTCGAACTGTTCGGCAAGAGTCATCACATATCCTAAGCTTTGAAAGTGGCCATCCTGAATTTGCCGCATTGCGTTCCGTTGCGGGCGTCGCGGCAAGCGACCCCAGCACGATCAAGCTGAATCACGCCATTCACATGAAACCGATCCGCCGCGGACCGAATGGGCCAAACATTCAGCTGGAGTGCGGCAACTGCCATCGCGCTAGCGCCGCCAATGCGGACTTGACGTACGCCGACCCAAACTACCGCGCAGCAACCGTCAGCTACAAAGATAGCGACGAATTTTTGTCACTCCACACAGACACTCAGAAGACCCTCCGTGCGGCCACCGGCCGCGAGTTGATGGCGCCAGTAAAATTCGCGAATGCTTGCGCGGCCTGCCACCTGCTTACGTTCGACAAGCGCTTCGACTTTGGCGTGCCGCACGACAAGCCCGAAGTCATCTATACCTTCCTCGTGAAAACATTCCGCGACTACATTGCATCGCATCCGAGTGAACTGCGCGAGGTGCACGATCCTGACCGCGACCTCATGAACAAGCCGATTTTGCCGAAAGTACGCATCCTCACTTCGGCGCAATGGGTTGCCGAGCGAACTGTTGACGCAGAGGTTCTCGTCTGGCAGAAAACCTGCAAGCAATGTCACGTGCTCACGGGTCTTGTGGCCAGGGATGACCCAGGCGCTGCAGACTGGTCTGGGCCGACACCACGAAATATCATATTTTTTTCAACTATCGGCGCGCTCGCGTCACCCAACCTGGCCTCTCGACCCATGTTGCCGCAAGTTCAACCAGCAAGAATTACGATTCAATGGATGCCGCATGCGAAGTTCGACCACGGCGCGCATGAGGGATTCACATGCGTGAGCTGCCACGCGAAGGCGGTGACGAGCACGGAATCGAGCGACTTGCTATTGCCAGGGATTGACACCTGCAAGAAGTGCCATGCGCCGGGGCCGGAGCACGCGGAATCGCGTTGTTTCGAGTGTCACACTTACCACGATTGGTCGAAGCGCAAGGAAATCACGCCGAAATTCACACTGCCGCCACCGCACACCGGTGGGCGCTAGCTTGTGGTCGGCCTTATTTGCAAATTGAGCCAACGAGTGCGGCTGAGCAGGACCGCAGCGCGCGACGCGCCTGCGATCAACTTCAATGAGCAAAGCTCATGCGTGTTGGACAAGCGCCATCATATCGGGCGCGTATCGTTCGCCAAACACCTCAATCTGTGCAAGGCGGGCATTGATCTCTTTCAAGTCGCTTTCCGTGAGCTTCACGTTAAGCGCCCCCATGTTGTCCTCAAGATAGCGAACGCGCTTCGTACCCGGGATGGGGACGAGGTCATTGCCTTGAGCAAGAACCCAGGCGAGTGCCAACTGTGCGGGCGTCGATCCCTTTTTGGCGGCGAGCTCCTTTACTGTGTCTGCCAGTTTAAGGTTTGCTTGCAACGCTTTTTCCCCGAAACGCGGATTCGTCCGGCGCCAATCGCTGGGATCAAGATCCTCGAGTTTTTGGATCGCACCGGTTAAAAAGCCGCGCCCAAGAGGGCTGTAAGGCACAAACGTGATCCCCAACTCGCGGCAAGCAGCCAGGACACCATTCGTTTCCACGTCGCGGGACCAAAGCGAATACTCGCTTTGCAGCGCTGCGATGGGATGAACCTTGGCGGCGCGCCGCAAGGTTTCGGGACCGGCTTCCGAAAGACCGAGCGCGCGCACTTTGCCGGCCGCGACCAGTTCGGCCATGGCGCCGACGGTTTCCTCAATCGGAACGTTCGGATCGACACGGTGCTGATAGTAGAGATCGATCGTGTCGATGCCAAGCCGCTTAAGGCTGGCGTCGCAGGCGCGCCGCACATTTTCGGGTGAACTGTCAACTCATTGGTGTAGGGCCCGTAGATCTCGGCGGTATCAAGAAAATTTCCGCCGAGCTCCAAATAACGGCGAAGAACGCGGAGCGACTCCGTTTCGTCGGCTGGTCCGTAAGCAAAGGACATGCCCATGCACCCCAGACCTATTGCGGAAACAACTGGGCCACCTTTTCCAAGTTGATGTTTTGGCATGAATTTCTCCTCGTTGGGACTCCTGGAATTGGATGAAGAGTTCGCGCGTTCAGTTACAAGCGATGCGTCCAGCACGATCGGGCTTCCTTCGCTAGAATCAAAATGCGCCAGGATTGCGCGGTGTGAAGATGGCGCCCCAGATTGCGCTGCTGGGGTGGAGCGGAGGACTGGCATAATTCGGCGACCGTGCGCCCCGGAGGCATGATGAAGCGACACGTGCTGATGAGCGTCGTAGCGACGCTAATAAGTGGAGCGATTTTCGTCGCTGCGCTGTTTCGTCAATATGCGCTGGTGGAAGTTGCGGCAAGCATTCTTACTGGGCTGCAAGTTTTTTTTCTGAGTACGGCGATCGGCGACCTGCTGGATAAAAAGAAGAAATCGCACCGGGCGAGAACTTCGGCGGTCGCACTCTTCACCATTTTCCTTGTCGCATTCTACTACTTCACGCGGTATCTCCACTGAGCTTCCAGGCACTCTATGTGGCTGAGCGGCCGCCCAAAGAGCCGGCAGGGATGCGGGCGCTACCCACGTTCCCAGGTGGAAGGAAAATACCGCTCGAGGCGAATTGCGAGGGGGCGAACGTCAGCGTACTTCGTTGGTCATTAGGAAGAGTGGGCGCATTTCGAAGCTGGCGTAATGGGGGCGAAGGCGTTCGGTATTGTATTGTTCCTTGACGTTGACAACTTTCTTGGTGGCAGTGACGGTCTCTAGCGGTATGTTGTCGTAGTGGCCGTTCTTGAGGACCACAAGGCGGCCGCTGATGTTTTTCAAGAGCAGGTCGAGGGCGAGATTGCCATAAGCCATAGGAGCGATGGAATCAATGGCATCGGGATCGCCGCAGCGGACGAGGTAGCCGAGCTTCTGATTGATGACGTCGATTTTTTTGCCATTGTTGAATTTAGCGGAGATGTCTCTTACCCGCTCGCCGACGATCTCGCCGATGCCCCCAAGTTTCTTGTGACCGTAGGCGTCAGTGGTTTCCCCTTCAAACACCATTTCGCCGCCTTCAAACATGGCGCCTTCAGAAACGAGGACGATGGAATAGCGGCTGGGGTTCTTGCGGCGGTCAGCGACGAGCAACTCGGTGAGATGCTCGATATTGAACTTATATTCTGGAATGACGCAGCGATTCGCTGCTCCGGCCATGGTGGGAAGCATGGCGGTGAAGCCGGCGTAGCGCCCGAAAACCTCAAGCACCATGAAGCGCTCGTGGGAGCCGGCCGAAGTGCGGAGACTATTGACCATCTGAATGGTGCGGGTAACGCAGGTGCTGAAGCCGATGCAGTAGTCGGTGCCGGGGACGTCATTGTCCATGGTCTTGGGGATGCCAATGACCTTGAAGCCTTCTTTGTGCAGGCGAACGCCGTAGCTGAGCGTGTCATCGCCGCCGATGGGAATGAGAGTGTCAATCCCGAGCCAAGCCAGGTTCTTGAGAACCTCGGAAGTGAGGTCGTTCTTTTCGCCACTGAATTTGTCCTTGAGATGCGCGGGAACGCTGGATTTGCCGACGCGGCCGGGATTGGTGCGGGATGAATGGAGAAAGGTGCCACCGGTGCGGCCAGCGCGATCGACGATTTCCTCGTCAAGGAGGAAGAAGTTGTCGGAGTTGTCGAAATCCTTCTCGCGAGCCATGTCGACGAGCCCGGCCCAGCCGTGGCGAATGCCGATAACTTGATAGCCTTCGCGCAATGCGCGGAGAGTGACGCCGCGGATGGCGGGATTGAGACCGGGAACATCGCCGCCTCCGGTGAGGATGCCGATGACGCCGCGCTTGGTGTTGATGTTAGCCATAACTCTCGAATCGCCCTTTCGCGGGATGCTCAACAGGAAATTATCCACTGTGGCGGTGTTTTTAGGAAGAGGGGAACCGGAGTCCCTCGGTAAAACGAGTGAAACCGAAAAAATCATCAGATGAATCGAGAATTTGCATTGGACAGGGACGGATGCCATCCCTAGATTTAAGTGCCCCGCTTGTAACAGGGGCTGGAGAGCGCATCCGAGTTTGCGGCGCCACATGGATTGAGCCTTCTCCCTGCCTGCGGAAAGTTCGATGACCGCCACGGCCTTACCTCAGCGAGTTCGCGTTCCATCCTTGAAAGCGAGCTACCCGTTTGCTGCAGCGTATGACGAGATGTTCGAGGCCCCCGGTGTGCCTCGGGAGCATTACCAGGCGCTGCATAAGACGCTTCTGGGACTGCCGCCGGAAGAGCTGCGCAAGAGGCAGCAGGCCGCGGACCTGACCTTTCTGCACGAGGGAATCACTTTCACCGTTTATGGCAGCAAGGAAGGGACGGAGAAAATCTTTCCGAACGACCTAGTGCCGCGAATCATTCCTTCCAACGAATGGACCAAGATCGAGAAGGGGCTGACGCAGCGGCTGACGGCGTTGAACTTGTTCCTGCGGGATATTTATCACGAAGGGCGAATTCTTTCCGAAGGACTTGTGCCAAGAGAATTGGTTTACAGTTGCCGGCATTTCCGGCGGGAAATGCGCGGCTTGAATGTGCCCCGGGACATTTACGCGAGCATATGCGGCACGGACCTGGTGCGGCTGCCCGACGGGAGCTTTGCGGTCCTGGAAGACAATTTAAGGGTGCCCAGCGGCGTTTCCTACATGCTGGCGAACCGCAAGGTGCTCAAGCGGGTGTTCCCGACGATGTTCCGGGATTACGGCGTCTGGCCGGTGGATCACTATCCGCAGGCGCTTCTGGCGACGCTGCGCAGCCTGGCGCCGGAGAATTGCGCTTACCGGCAAGATCCCACCACGATTCTTTTGACGCCGGGAGTTTCCAACTCGGCTTATTTCGAGCACACCTTCCTGGCGCAGCAGATGGGCATCGAGCTCGTGGAAGGGCGCGACCTGCTGGCCCGTGACAACATCGTGTACATGCGTACGACGGCGGGGCTGCGCCGTGTGGATGTAATTTACCGCCGGGTGGATGACGACTTTCTGGACCCGCTGTGCTTTCGGCCAGACTCGATATTGGGGGTGCCCGGACTGTTCAACGCCTATCGAGCGGGAAACGTGACGCTGGCCAATGCGATTGGCACGGGCGTGGCGGATGACAAAGCGGTGTATGCGTACGTGCCGGAGATCATCAAATTTTATCTGAGCGAGGAAGGCATCCTGCCCAATGTGCCGACCTATTTGATGACCAATAATTCGCATCGCACCTATGCGCTGGAGAACATGGAGAAGCTGGTGGTCAAGGCCGTCGGAGAATCTGGCGGATACGGAATGTTGATTGGGCCGCAGAGCACCACCCAGCAGAGGGAAGAGTTCCGCGCACGCATTCTGGACGAGCCGAGGAATTATATCGCGCAGCCGACGCTGTCTCTTTCCCGCGCACCCTGTCTGATTGACGGCGGAGTGGAGTCGCGACACATCGATCTGCGGCCGTACATTTTGATGGGCGAGAAAGTCACTCTGGTACCCGGTGGATTGACGCGCGTGGCCCTGCGAAAGGGATCGCTGGTGGTAAATTCATCGCAAGGCGGGGGAAGCAAAGACACCTGGGTGCTGCGGGAAGGAAACGGGGAAGATCGCGTAGCGAAGATCGCAACGCTCAGACGGTAGCCGTGATTGTAAGGCCAGAGACACAAAGATGAGACCTCCAAGAAACTATTTCGTGAAAACATTCCGGCGGGAGGCTGGGATGCTTTCGCGCGTGGCCGACAGCTTGTATTGGATGAGCCGGTACCTGGAGCGGGCGGAACATACCGCCCGGCTGGTGGACGTGGAGCTGCAGTTGTGGCTGGATCAATCGCCCGAGACCGGGGCTGGGCGTTGGAGATTTCTGCTGGAAGGTTTGCACGCGCCTGGAGCGCAGGGAGCGGTGGATGCGGCGCGGTTGATGAATACGCTGGTATTCAGCCGTTCGAATGCTTCGTCGATCGTTTCGTGCATCGCCACGGCCCGGGAAAACTTGCGGCACGTCCGAGAGCAGTGCAGCTCGGAGATGTGGGAGCAACTGAACCGGCTGTACCTGGAAGTGATGCAAACGAAGCCGGAAGAGGCGTGGATGCTGAAGTCGCACGGTTTTTTTCGCGCGGTGCAGCAGGGGGCGCACCTGTTTTGCGGAATCACCGACGCGACTATGAGCCACGGGGAAGGCTGGCAATACATACAGTTAGGGCGCTACGTGGAACGCACGGACACGCTGGCCTCGTTGATGGGAGCGCACTTCAAGAGAACCGCGCAGCCTGTTGATCAGGCGGTTGAGAGCGCCGAGTATCTGGAATGGGTGGCCTTGCTGCGGAGTTGCATGGCCTTCGAGGCATACTGCAAGGCGCAAACGGCGGAGATTCGCCCCTTGAGGGTGGCGGAGTTCCTGATACTGAATCCGGAGTTCCCCCACTCGGTGCGTTTTTCCGTGGACCGCATCAACGCCGCGCTGCACGTCATCGGGGACTTGACCGAGCGCCACGCAAAGGCGCCGACACGGATTGCCGGAAGACTGCGGGCGCAACTGAGCTTCAGCCAAATCGAAGAGATCATGGCGGAGGGAGCGCACGCGTACCTCGAAAATGTGCGTAAGGAATGCGCGGCGATTCATAGCGCGATCCATGAAATCTATTTCGACTACCCGATTGAGACGGAGCTGGCGTCGTAGTCTTCTGAGTGGAGGGATATGGCGTATTCGGTGAGGCACATTACGCGTCTTCGCTACGAACCCGCTGTGCGGGAAAGCGTGATGGAGGTGCGCATGCAGCCGCGAACCGACGCGCGGCAACGGTGCCTTTCTTTTTCGCTGGACGTTAGCCCGAGAGCCAACGTGATGGTGTACAGGGACTTTTTTGGAAACGCGGTGCATCACTTTGACATACCGGGACAACATGAGGTGATCGAGGTCGGCGCGCAGGCGGTCGTGGAGGTCCTGCCGCCGCTCGTGGCCAGCGCCGCTGAAGCAGGTAACTGGAAAGAACTGGACGCTCGGGTGGCGCAGGGAGACTACTGGGAGATGCTGCTCCCGAGCCAGTACGCGCGGCCGACAGAGCTGCTGGAAAAATTAAGGGCTGCATTGGACCTGAAGAGGCGGGGAAATCCGCTGGAATTGGTGCAGAAGTTGAATGCAGAGTTGTACGAATTTTTCGAATATGCGCCAAATACGACAAAAGTGGATTCGCCTATCGATGAGGCGTTGGAGTCGCGGCAAGGTGTTTGTCAAGACTTTGCGCACATCATGATCGCGCTGGTACGGCAATTGAAAATTCCGTGCCGGTATGTGAGCGGGTATTTGTTTCATGAAGATAGTGCGAAGGATAGGTCGCCGGCGGGAGCCACGCATGCCTGGGTCGAGGCGTATCTGGGAGAATTGGGATGGGTAGCGTTTGATCCAACGAATAATCTGCCAGGGTGCGAGAGGCATATTCGTGTAGCGATAGGGCGGGATTACGCCGACGTCCCTCCAACGCGCGGAGTACATAAGGGAGAAGCGGGAAGCGAACTGAGCGTGATGGTTTCGGTTTCGCCGGTGGATGCGCCGGAGCCCGCGGACTTGCCGGCATTGCGAGTGATCCGTTCCAAGCCGCTGAACGGGGCCGCGAATTCCGAGCTTGAGCAACAACTCCAACAACAACAATAAATTCTGCCGCCGCTAGGCTTCGATGCGCGTGCCGAGGACGCCGAGGAATTTGGCGAGCCAGGAATTTAGCGCGGGCCACGCTGGGCCGGTGACTAGGTTGCCGTCCACCAGGGCATCGGTCATGGGGAGATTGACGTACGTCCCGCCCGCGAGAGTAACGTCAGGGCCGGTGGCCGGATAAGCGCTGCACTTCTTTCCTTTCAGAACTCCGGCGGCGGCAAGAACTTGCGCGGCGTGGCAGATGGCCGCGATGGGCTTATTGGTCTTTGAGAAGTGGTGCACGATTTCGATGACGCGAGGAATCGTTCGAATGTATTCCGGAGCGCGGCCGCCGGGGATGATGAGCGCGTCGTACTCTTCGGGCTTGACCTCGTCGAAAGTCGCGTTGAGGGCGAAATTGTGGCCGCGCTTCTCGGTATAGGTCTGGTCGCCTTCGAAATCGTGGATGCAGGTGGGGACCATTTCGCCGGATTTTTTTCCGGGGCAGACGGCGTGAACGGTGTGGCCGACCATCAGCAGCGCTTGAAATGGAACCATCACTTCGTAGTCTTCGACGAAATCACCAATGATCATGAGGATGGATTTCTTGGACATGAGGCCTCCGGAGCCGCAAGTGTAGCAGACAGATGGGATGCCGAGTCACAGCCTTGCGCTACATGAATCGAAGCTCTTCCGGCAGGTGTTCGTCGCCGATTAGGGATGAACAGCGGATGGATTGCCAGGGCCTCCGACTAGCTGGAGATGCGGAATGCGTTGGTCGACGGTGGGAAGCGCCAGGAACGCGGCGTGTGGCTCGGTCTGGTACCAGTAGGCGACGGAATAGTAGTTGTCTGAGCGGTGATTGGCGTGGCCGTGCTCGATGGTGGCGTGGAGCGACTTCGTAAAAGGAATGGGCGAATCGAGATGAAAGCGATAGAGGGACCATTTGCCTCCCACGCGTTCTTCCCCGATAAGAGGAGCGCCGTATAGCCGATAGGCGAAGGGATGGCCGCCAAAATCCCAGGCGCCCAGGAAATAGTCTTCGGAACCTGTTCCGTTAATGGATGGGCGGGATTCACCATCAACGAAAAACATGTCGTCGCCTTCGCCCCACCAGCCATCCTGATTCTGCAGGACGGACATGGTGACTCCGACGAAATGTCCGCGGCCTGTGGCGTCCAGCCAGACGTAGTTTTCCTTGCCGTCGAGGTTCGGCTTACCTTCAACTTTGGGATCGCCATTGCTTTTCCAGTCGGAGGTCCAGCCGTGATTGGGCTGGGCTTGGCGGAACTGCGCGTGAAAGTAGAGGGTTTCAGGCGGGAGAGGCTTTTGGTATGCGCGATAGTCGAGATTGAAATAGAAGGCGTCCACCTTTTGCTGGCCCTCGTTCGAAACAGTGATGCGCGCATGCTTTTGAAATGGCATGAGGAAAAAAGAGTTTAGAGCCTTGTCGCTGCCGACGGAGAGAAGCTCGGATTCCCAGCGATGGTATTCGCCGAGGCCAAGACCGAAGAAATCCCCCACCGGAACTTCCACGCTCGGCGCCGTTTCCTGGTCCCAATAAATTCGCAACACCAGTCTCTTGAGGTGATAAGCCTCGGGACTCGCGACGGTGATCCATATGTGCGTCAGCAAGCCGGGCCCGTTGGCGTCCAACAACGTGAGCGTGCCGCCCGGATCGATCTGGTGAAAATCGGCATTCCCTCCGGTGGGGTCGGCGCTTGAAATGCGCTTGAGAACGTAATCTTGCGGCTGCGTGAGATCCGTCTTCGAGGGAAGCTGTGTCTGCGCGAACAAAGCATCAGGAAGCAAACAAGCAGCCACAAGGAAAAAGAATTTCAAACAGGTGCGGAGCATGGTTTCTCCTCTAGTCGTTTAGGAACGTGCGAGCGAAGGAGGATTTTGCTCCGAAAGAACAAATAAGGAAAGGGCGGAGTGGTCTCCGCCCCTTACGTTAAAGTGATCGACGGAAACGTTATTGCGCGTTGAGCTGTGACGCCGCGGCTACCGCCACGTGCTCGGCGGATTCCTGAATGGTGAGCCGGTCAGTGCGCATCTTGTCCCACTCGAGCAACGTCAGGCCGTACGATGCGAAGAGCCGGCGGATATGCGCGGAGTCCCAGTGCAAAACCTTTTCGAGCACGGGAACGAGAACGCTCATGGCGTTGTCGCTGACAACGGTGCGCTTGGCCACGCGCGTAATGAACTTGGCTTCGGAAACCGCGATAGTGAGGCCGTCGTACTGATTGACGTGCATCATCACCGGCAGATCCGAACTTCCGTCGCCCATGTAAATGATCTGGTCATGGCTGATACCGAGGTTCGAGCGGAGTTCCTCGAGCACGGTGATTTTTCCCCAGCCCGCCGAAGCGCGAATGATGGAATCCACTTCTCCGGTGCCTTCGTTGTAGCGGAAACGCGTGCCGAAGATGTGATCCGGCGCAACGATGCCTTCGAGCGCCGACTGGATAATCTCCTGCGGCGCCGCGGAGATCACGTTGAAATGAAACTTGTAGCCTTCAGCAAGATTGTCGAGCGCCCGTGCAAACAGCGCGACGTCGTGCTTCAGGCGGATGCGCTTGCCGGTTTCGACGAGGTGCTCCCGGCGAACCTGCCGGAAATCCGGGTCATGCAGAATCAGATAGCTGAGTTCCGCGCCCTGCTGGACGAGGTTCATCTCCGACAAACCTTGCACCTTGTCGTGGAAGCCGTTAAAACCAATAAGCTCGCTGAGAACGACTCCCGAGTCGTTGAAGCTGAGCGTCTGATCGAAATCACTGGCCAGTAGAAATTGTCTGGTCATGTACTAGTACTCCTCCCGCTTTCTTTCTTGGTGAGCCTGCCCTGGGTAGCCTTCCCCACCCTCTGACTACACCTTAACGTCATTCCCCCAGGGTGCCCTCACGAATTATTTTGATGGGTGCTATGCGTTAAAGATGTGAACAGTTCATTATACCTTGGTTAGATGCGCTCAGGCTATAAACAGTTAAAAGGAAAGGAGATGAATGTACTTATTCGGATCGGAAGCACGCAAATTCCATGCCAAGAATGAGATAGGTGAGGCGAAGAAAGAGGGAAAGCGGCTAGGATAGGGTCTAGGGCGGGTGCCGGGCGAATCCGCCACAGAGTAGAATTGCCCTCCGCGCAGATAGAGAGACTGGGACTCGGCACGATTGAGGGGTCGGGCGCCACGGCGGCCGAAGACGGCTAGCTGGTTGCCGGACTCGTCGACGGCGCGGTCACGGTCGATACCCTTCGAAATGGCCAGCGCAGGGCCACGCGTGCGGGCGGTGGCGATGAGTTTGGGTGTCGGACGCGGGCTGAAGCCAGAGAAATGCGCGGGGTCGTCCCAGGGCGAGAGAATTTGCAGCACGCGCAGACCGTTTTTGCCGTCCGCAACGAAGGCGAAAGCGCTCGCAGCGACCATCCCGATTTTTATGTCGTTGACGTCGTTGAGCTGACCTTCGGCGGTAAAGATTTGATCGAGCTTGGGTGCGTCCGATTTCTCGACATCCACAATCGCCAGGCCCTGCTTCCCTGCCGAAACGTACGCGTAAGTGCGCGCCACGTAAACGTTTCGAGCGTCTTCCAGTGGAATGAGCGCGCCATTGACCGCTTTCGGCTGCGCCAGGTCCGTAACATCTAGAACTTTCAGCCCATCGCGATCCACGACAAACGCGTAGCGGAATTGCACGGCGATTCCGCGAGGATCATGGAGGGCCGGCGCGCCGATTTTGGCAGTCACGCGGGGTGCCAGCGGATTGTCGAGATCGACCACGACGAGAGCTTTGTCTGTCAGGATGTACGCAAACGTTCCAGCGATGGTGATGCGGCGCGCACCCGTGAGTACGCCACCCGGATTGAAAGCCAGTGCCCGCTTCAGGAAATTGTTGGCGGGATTGCCGTCGAGGAGCGTGCCGACGCCGGGACTTTTTGATTTAAGATTCGGATCGCCAATGATGACAAGGCCTTCCTCCTTGTCGGCCACGTAGAGGAAGCCGTAGAGCAGGTGAATCGGCTGCTCTTCATTTTCGGGCAATTGCCGGCGCAGCGGATCGACGGCCAGCGTTGTCGGTGAAGCAACGGCGAGCGCGTTTTTCGTCGGGACGAAAAATCTCTGGCCGATGGGTGAAACAGGCGCGGTGGTGATTTTCTCAGCGAAACTCTTGTTGTCGATATTCGCGATGTCGTAAACGCGCAGACCACCGGCACCAAGCGCCGCGTAGGCGTATTCACCTCGGGCCTGGATGTCGAGAACGTTTCCGGCATGCGAGGCTGCAGAGCTAAGTTCGCGATGGCGGCCGACAAAGTTTTTGTAATTTTCAGGATACGCGATGCGCTGGAGGTCGCTTCCGAAGATCGCTTCCGGCTCGTCGTGCTCGGCGACAGCGATAGCTTCGAAACCTTTCTTGCCGGTGGCGACGTAGACATAGCGGCCCATGAAGTTCATGAAGTTGGTGCCCTGCAGGAGCAGTTGCGCCATCCAGGCATTGTTGTCGTTCTGCGCGGAGACGTGGCAATCGCTGCACTGCTTGGTCTCTGCAGCGCGGACGGTGTGCGGCACGAAGGTGGAAAAAGCCTGGCCGGAGAAACCTGGTGATGAAATGGTCTGTTGCGCGTAGTAGAGCCAATCGCGGTTGGCATTTTGCGAACTGACCAGCACGGCGCAGGAAGAGCGCGCGGGAGCGATGCGATGGCCCGTGACGGTGCCGTCCACGCCCAGCATATAAATGTCGTCACGCAGGATCTGAAAATTGTAGCTGGTGTAATTTTTCGTGAGCAGGCCTTCGTTGTGCAGCATGGGCTTGCGTGCGTTCGCGGTCATTTGTAAATGGCAGCCGAAGCAGGTGGGCGTCCAGGAAGTGTGGCAGGAGTAGCAGGTCATGCTGCTGTTGGCGTGCGCGAGAGAGGCGTCGTCGCCCGCCATTTGCGAACCCACGCTTCCATCTTTGTTCATGAGCTTCGCACGAAGTGACTTCTCGCTGAAGTGCAGGTTGCCGGGCGTGATGCTGTCGATGGTCTGAACAATCTCCCACTCTTTATTTTCTTCGGACATGGAGCGCTGGAATACCTTGTCGCCGCGCCATTCGAACCGTCGCAATCTCCACGGTGTGCGAAGCGCATCGAGATGGCGGCCGCCCTCGGGGGCCGCCGGCCCCGACGTGATTAACGTGGCTTTCTTTCGAATCGTGCCGTGGCAATCGATGCAGTCGATTTCCACAGCGGCACGCGGCTCCCCGTAAATTTTTCCATTGCCGTGATTGTCCTGCGCGAAGTGGCAGTCGTTGCACTGCATTCCTTTCTCCAGGTGAATGTCGGCAAGGTGGACGGCTTTTGCAAAGCGCTCAGGATCATCGAAAGCAATCTGCTTGCCGTCTTTATCCAGCCAATTCCCTTTGCGATCGTGATTGAAAACCGCGCGAAAGACCCAGCCATGTCCATGGAAGTCAGCGAACTGCGTGGTCTTCAATTGCTTGTTGAATTCCGCACTGCCCACATTTTCCAGGAATTTTTCGTCTCCCCAGAGACCGCGCACCGCCGCCGCTTCCGGATTGCGAAGGAAAGATTGATAGCGCTGGCCCTCGGTCGGATTGCGCTGCTCCCTCGGGTACATCTTGTCACCGTCAATCTCGTTGTCCCACCAGGTAAGCCCGAAATAAGTGGTGACCATGTTCGTGCCGGGATGAATGTGGCAAATCATGCACTGGCTGGAAGGGATGGAGCGCGTGAACGTGTGCTTGATGGGATGGCCGGATTCGTTTTTCGGGATGGTGGGATCGGAAGAAGCGCTAAACCCGGAGTGACCGAATGGCGCGTAGGCCGCCGAGTGGGAACGATCGCGATCGTTTGCATAAATCACATGACAAGCGGTGCAGCCGCTGGCGCGATAATCGCCGGGATGATCGTTCGTTCCCGGGAGTGACATAACGGGGTCGAGCAAGCGCGTCTTTTGCAGGCCGAGAAAAACGGGATCGGTACGCAGCCCGGTGCCAAAGCCGCGCTCACTTAGCTTTTCGTCGGGCTTTCCGGGATCTTCTTCGCGATTCGGATTGCCGATCTCCGCCTTCTTGCGCCCGCCGCGTTCGAACACACGAAGAACGTTGCCCGGCTGTGAAGTTTCCCAGCGAAAAAGAGGCTCGAGTTCGGGAATCACGCCTTTGGCGCGCGTCTCTTCCGGCGTGGGTTTGGGTGACGTCTTGATCGTTTGCGGCAAGCCGTCACGACCGTAGCTTTCTCCAAAGCGCGTTTTTTTTGCCGAATAACTGCCGTTGTTGTAGAGCGCCGCGCCCCAGAGCATTCCCGCGTGCGTCATCATGCTGGTAGAGACGGCGCGAGTCTCGGTGGCGTGACAGCCGAGCGTGCCGCAAGTTTCCGGAGCGACGCGGAGATCGCCAGGATTCACAAACTTTACGTACTCCGCGGATTCCTTAAGCCATTTCGTGTACGTGCGTTCGGGAATCGCGGAGCGATTCTTGAACGACGGATCGCGCGGCTGGACATGCGCCTTTTGCTTCGCGGAATTGTATTCGGGAGAATTCGTCGCGACTCCGGATGCTATGGAGATGGACGAATTCCCGCCGTGACAATCCGTGCAGCCGATAGGGACGGTTTTCGTAGGATGCATCGTGGGTTCGTCGGTCGAAGTGTGGCAGGAAATACAACCAGCGGATTTGCGATTCGCTGCTTCCTGCGATTGACCGCGGAACGGAGCAATGTCTTGCCGGGCTCCGCCTGCAGGATTTGAGCGCGCATAAAGAGCAAGGAAAAAAGATAATGCTGACGCGCATAGAACGCCGAGCGTTCGCAGATACAAAGAGACTGTTTGGCGCTTGTCGTTCATGACCGGCCGCTGGCATCCCAGAACGCCTTGGTTTTCTTCACCGTTCTTCTTCTCTGTCGGCGAGCACGGCTTGAATGGTCTTGTTGCCCCGAACGCTGCCCGTGCGGATCTTGAAGAGTTTCTTTATATCCAGCCGCACCTTGGGGAGACGCAGTTTCCCTGCAGCAACCAGCAATAGCTCCTGGCTCTCCGCGCCTTCCGTCGAAAACGGATCTAGTTTTTCCATCGGCAAATCCCGGTCGCGGATCATCACCTCTTCGCCGTCCCCGTCCAATGTAGGACTCCACATTAGAAGGTAAACTTCACGGCCCCGAAAAGCGAGAAGTGCGTGCGGCCCGTGTAGATATCTTTGAACCCCTGCCCGGGCTGGAGCGCCGATGCTCCTCCCGTGACAACTATATTTTCCGTAAGCGGTGGCCGGTACTCGACGCCGACGCCAAAGTCTTCCCCGATGGTGTGATGGATCGGTGATTGGAAGAGGAGGAATTCGAGCGGCTCGGTGCGCTCGAAACGCAGAAAATTAAAATTCGCGAAGCCTCGAAGTTTGGGAGTGATGTCGAAATCCGCGCCCGCGTTGGCAAGGAATATCCCCGGGTTGACGAAATTGGCTTGACCTTCTTCTTTGCTGGAGCGCAGCGATGGAATCAGGCTGCCCGGAGTAGTCAGTAGAACACCGGAGCCGAGAAGGCGAATGCCTTCGCGATTCCAGAAGCTGAAAAGTCCACCCGCAAAATTAGGGAGATCGACGATGGAATCGAAGCCGCGGGCGTGCGAATCGCGCGGGTTGGCGTCGCCGGAAGTGTAAAATGTTGCAATCCGGTAACGCATCCAATCTTTGTCGTAAGAGATTTCCGCGGCGGCCATCTGCGCGTTGACGGTGACGCGGCGTCCGGCGATGGGATTGAACGTGTCCTCCCCGATGGCTTGATAGAAAGCGTGCGTGAGATTCAGCCTGCGGATGTGGCCGCTGCCCAACCATCCGAAATAGCCGACGCGAATGCCGTGAAGGATGGGACCGGCGCCGGGATTCTGGTTAATGACGTTGCCGATGGGTGCGGGACGCACGAGAAAACCGTTGTCATCATAGTGCAGGCTGGGATCGTCTTTGTTCCAGGCGGCCACGAACTCCGCCGTGTAGCCGGGAAAAAAGAAATCCTGGAGATATACATTTCCAAGAACAACTTGCTGGTGGCGGCGTTCAAACGTGTTCAGTCCGCTGTTGGTATTTTTCTCGAGAAAATGAAAGTAGGCAACGTTGTATTCGATGCGATCGCTGTGAAGGTTGCCGAAAATACGCAGCGCCGGTTCTTCGTCGACAAACAGAAAGCCGCGGAAGTCGGCATTGAATTGCTGGATGCCCGCGCGCGCGGAGATGAAATCGTAGTTGGGCCCGAGGTCGTGGAGTTTCAGCTCGACGAAGGCTTCCTGCAGGCCGGCATGATCGTCAAAGCGGTTGGTGCCGCTGCGGGGATCGGGACCGATGAGGCCAAGCTCGCGGACTTTCAGGTTGTTGATGCTGAGCTCGGGCGTGATTCGAATGCGCCAGTCCACGGGCTTGAAGGCAGCGTCGCCGTGAAATAGATCAAAAGTGAACCGCAGTGTTTCATCGAAGAAAGCTTGTTCGCCCTTGCCGAAGAAATCGGAACTGTCTGGCCGCGCGCTGCTGACGTTGCTGGGCGAAGGAACGCGGCGGCCATCGAGAAAAGATTCGGAAGAAGCGGTGATGTTCAGGAAAACCTGCTGGCCCAGAAGCTCGGGCCAGATGGGTTCGTCGCCTTTGAAGCGGTTGCGATTGAAAGGATCGTACCAGCGGGGCTTGGTGTAGATGTACTCGCCGCGTTGCGAATAGCGGCGGTAGTCGGGCTGCTCCAGGGCCCAGCGATTGGGGACGGTGTTGTAAACGTCAGCCACCGGAGGAAGCGTATCGGGCGAAATATTCTCGATGTAGGCGGGATCGGAATCGAGCCGATGGCGAAATTCGCGATAAGTGCCGAACGATGGCGGCGCTTCGGCCGAGAGAGCGGGGCCGAGTTCGGGCAAGCGCGGAAGGCGCGAGCGCGCTTCCACGGCCGCCGCCGTGACGAGAGAGATTTCCAGAGTCATGACTTCGTTTGGCTGCAGCTCAAGGTCAGAAAGAGCGAAAGGAGCGTAGTCCTTGGCTTCGACGCGGAGCTCGTAGTGTCCCGGCGGCAGTGGAAAAATGCGGAAGACGCCCTCGCCCGATGAGGTGGCGCTGAAAACTTGGCCGGATTGCCCGGATTGCCCGGATTGCGCGGATGGAATGTTGCGCAATGTCAGAACCGCGGCGGGAACAGGAATGACCGAGTTGGGGTTGGTAGCGTCGCGCACCAGGCCATCCACCGCGGCAGTAGTTTGCGCCCCCTGCCGGGGGATGCGCTGCGGCGGGCCGGACTCGCGAGATTGTTTGGCGGTGTCTTGCGTGGCGGGCGGAGATTGACGGGGGGAACTAACGGCGGCGCGCGGCGCAAAAAGGAGGCAAGCAAAGCAGCAAGCCGCGCAGAACGCGCGTCCAACGTGCCGCGGAGAGAAAAAGATCATGCGCTCGGCCTGAACGAATCGGTGAAAAAAAGGAATCGCGTACTAGATAACAATATCGACGAGCAGCGGGCAACAGTTTTCCGGCACGGATGGACACATTCGATAACGCAGCGTGAAGATTCCAGCGTTCACCAGTAAGCGGCAAAGGCTGGGCAATTCCATTGAGGGTCCGTGAACGAGTGTGGTACCAACTGAAGTACTCCTGCAATGGAAGCTACTCACTCACTGCCGAAGCCGGTGGAATCGCGTCGCGCGCCGTGGCGGGGGAATAAGACGTTGGCGCTGAGCTTTTTCCTGGCTGTGGCAATTCCAGGAAACCTCGCGATGGTGGTTGTCGGTTGTGGAGGTGGAACGAGCGCGCCGGTCGCGCCGCCGCCCGTTACGGCCGTGCAACCGCTTCAAATTGCGGATCTGCAAAACATCGTGCAGTCCGCGGTGAATTCCGTAAACGTGGACATGGTGGTTGCCGTGGTCGACCGCGCGGGATTTGTGCTGGGCGTGTTTCGAACGCAAAATGCCCCGGCGATGGCTATCGGAAACTTCGGGCAAGTGCAGGATGCCAACGACGTCGCTGTGGCGCTGGCGCGCACAGGCGCATTTTTTAGCAATGACCAGGCGCCCCTTTCTTCGCGAACCGTACGGTTTATCAGCGGGATTCATTTTCCTCCCGGTGTGATGAACCAGCCCCCCGCGGATTTGTACGGAATTGAGAACACCAATCGCGGCTGCACTTTGATTAACGATCCCGCGTTCGAAAGCAAAGTCCCCCCTTCGCTGGCCCTGGGCGGCGGATTCGGGCTCGGCGTTACGACTGGCAAGGCCGATATTACCGATTCGAATGCTACGGCCGTGAATCCGGGCGGCGTGCCGATTTTCTACAAGAATGTGGTGCTTGGCGGAATCGGTGTCGTTACCACGTCAAGCAATCTGAATGTTGCTGAATATGCGGCGTTCGCGGGATCGACAACGGCGCGCGCAGGGCCTGCGGATACTTTTGGACCAACGCCGGCGGCTCCCGGAGTGGTTTTTATCGGTGGCATCGCGCTGCCTTTTGTGAATCAAATTTCGCTCCCTCCCAGTTTTTCGGCGGGGCCGGTCGCAGGAACGGGAAGCTATTTCGTGGCAGCGGCAAACAGTCAGGGGCAGCCGCCGGAGGGCGATTTGATTACGCCGGCAGCGGGGCCGCTGGGCGGTTTGAGCGCTGCGGAGGTAACGCAAATTTTGGACAACGCGGAAGCCACGGCGAACACCACGCGCGCGGCGATTCGATTGCCGCTCGGTTCGAAGGCTCGCATGGTCATCGCGGTTGCGGACCTGGATGGAACGATCATCGGATTGCGGCGTATGCAGGATTCCACCGTGTTCAGCATTGACGTCGCGGCGTCCAAGGCGCGCAACATGGTTTACTTCAACAGCGCTGTTCGAACAGCCGCGGATCTGAACGGCGTACCGCTGGGCACGGCAGTAACGAACCGCACCATCAGTTTTGGCGCGCAGCCCCTCTATCCGCCAGGCATCGACGGCTCGAGCGCCGGGCCATTTTTCAATTTGTACACCATGGACCTGGCGAATCCTTGCACGCAGGGATTTCAAGGCGGCGCGGCCAATTCAAACAAAAGCGGAATCGTCTTTTTCCCGGGGAGCGCAGGCTTATTCAGAAATGGCGCTCTCGTCGGTGGATTGGGCGTGAGCGGCGACGGTGTGGATCAAGACGACTATGTAACCAGCGGCGGAACCAAGGGATTCGAAGCGCCGGCAAATATCCGCGCGGATCAAATCATGGATCAAGGCGTGCGGCTGCCCTATTTCAAATTTCCGCGAAATCCCACCAACTGACTTTCAAAATTTAGCGCGTGGTGGTGCCCTCTTCGTCCCTTCTTGTTCACAACTTAGCGGAGCCGCCGTGCCTTTTTCTTACGAACCAATCGCGAGAGGGTCCGCGTGTAAGCTTCCATGGTCCTCGGCACGGATTGACTATAGACAAATTGTCCTTCGCGGCGGCAGTCGATCAGGCCGGCTTCGCTGAGAATTTTCAAGTGATGCGAAACGGTTGCCGGAGTGACGCCGCGCATGGAAACGATTTCCCCGCAATTCATCTGCACCTTGGCGGAGATGGCCTCAAAGATTCTGAGGCGGGTTTCGTCGGCCAGGGCCTTCGATATTTTTTCAATCCGGGAGCGTTCCATGATCTCCGGAAAGTGTAGCCGACCTGCGTTGCTCTTGGCCACCAGGATTCGCGCCCCGGAAAATCCCGCCGAGCCCGGGAAGCGGCGCAGGGCCGGCAATTCCGAAGAGGCTTTCCGAACCAGGCATTCAAGGACAGGAGACGACCATGAAGAGACTCGAAGGAAAAGTAGCGGTGGTGACCGGAGGCAACAGCGGTATCGGGCTGGCAACGGCCAAGCGTTTGCAGGAAGAAGGCGCGCGCGTGGCCATCGCCGGTCGAAGCAAGAAAACGCTGGACGAAGCCGTGAAAACGATCGGCAACGGCGTAGTGGCCGTACAGGCGGACGTTTCGAAATTGCCGGATGTGGATAAGCTCTTCGCCGAGGTTTCAAAGAAGCTAGGAAAGATCGACGTGCTTTTTGTGAACGCCGGAGTGGCGAAATTCGCGCCGCTGGCAGATACGTCCGAGAGCCTTTACGACGAGCAGTTTGATATCAACATCAAGGGAGCGTACTTCACCATCCAGAAAGCGCTGCCGCTGCTGAATGACGGGGCCTCGATCATTTTGAACACCAGCGTGGCAGGCATAAAAGGCACGACTGGCACAAGCGCGTATTCGGCCACAAAAGCGGCGCTGCGCTCTTTGGCACGAACCGCAGCAGCGGAACTGGCTGGGCGCGGCATCCGCGTGAATGCCGTTGCACCGGGGCCAATCGTGACGCCCATCTTTGGCCGCACCGGCTTGCCACAAGAGGCGATCGACGATTTCATCAAGAACGTCGGTGGGAGCGTGCCGATGAAGCGGCTGGGTCAACCCGAAGAAGTTGCCGGAGCCGTGGCGTTTCTTGCATCGTCGGATTCCTCGTACATTACTGGCGAGGAGTTGCACGTGGACGGCGGCATGGGACAGATCTAAACGCGGGCTTCACCATTTGGGAAAGAGGCGGGCGAAAGCTTGCCTTTTTTTTTTCTGACGGCCAGTCATTTGGCGCCTCCTGAGGGATCTGCGGACGTGGCCGTGTTTAGATCGAGGAACCATGAGTGAGCCGTGTCGCCGGGGGCGTAGCAGTTCCCGTCTCTTGAATAGCCGGAGCAATGAGCGGCCGTCTCTTTTTCCCTAGGGGAACGAACGAATTGCCAGATTTGTGCGTAGGGAATCCCGCTTTTCGAGGGAGGGGGAGGACTCTGCGGGACAACGCATCCGGGCGCCGGAGGACAAGCATCGTTGTACACCCAGTAGATGAGGTCGCGGCTGCCAAGATTGTTGCGGATGTCGTCGGCAGTGATGATGGTAGCCCCACGGCCTTCGCTCACGGGCATGCCCGAGCAATACACGCCAGCGCGATAACCGGCCCCTGCCAGTTGGTCAACCCAAGCGCGCAGATAAACGTGATACACGGCCGGCAGGCGGCCACCTTCTTCGATATCCAGAAAAATTACGGTGTGCGAAGGAAAGCCTTCTTTCTTTGCGGCGGCGGCGGCTTGGCTCGCGTCAGCGGTTCCCTTTTTCTCGGCTTGCGCCTGGAGTTGATCGGTGCGATTGACGCGCGACTCCGACCAAATGCTCTGGAGTTCGCTGATTTGCGGACCGTGGTAAAGCACGACAAAACCGAAACCCTGCGAACGGAGAAGCTCGCGCTTCCCTGTCCAGGTGTTTGTCTTTTCACCAGGAGGCGCGCTCAACCAAAAACTCACGAACGTAAAGGACTTGCGAAGGACTGGGAGAGCGGCATCGCCAGGGTGAGTGTTGCGGTCGAACCCGAGATAGGCTTTCTCGAGGGCCGCGGACTGTGGGTGCGGCCTATGATGTTCTGTGATCGCGGCCAAAGCAAGACCGCATGCCAGCATGCAAAGCCCAAAGAATGCGAACAAACGTTTCATGATCTGAGAGTCACCCTTCGCGGAGTTTGTGGCCGGCCAGATTGCCGAGGCCGTCGTAGGCGGCGTATTTGTAAGTTTCGCTGAGCGTCGGATAGTTGAAGACTTGCTCGATGAATTCGTCGATGGTGAGGCCGTTGTCGAGCACCATCAAGCCGATGTGGATAAGCTCGGTGGCGTTTTCGCCGATGATGCTGACGCCGAGAAGCTTCTTATCGCCGCGGGAAAAGATGAGCTTAAGCATGCCCGCGGTGTCTCCTGTGATGTGACCGCGCGCGTTGTTTTCGTAAAGAGCGCGGCCAACGACGCAATCGAGTTTTTTTTCCTTGCATGACTCTTCGGTTTCGCCGGCGGCGGAAATTTCCGGAATGGTGTAGATGCCCATGGGGAGCAGAGAAGCAACGCGCTGCTTGTATTTCAAGCCGAAGGCGTCGCAGACAGCCACGCGGCCTTGTTCCATGGAAGTAGAGGCCAGAGCGGGAAAACCGATGACGTCACCCGCGGCATAAATGTGCGGGACAGCGGTGCGGTAGTGTTCGTCGACGGCGATGTAGCCGCGATCGTTAATGGAGAGACCGGCTTTTTCGAGAGCGAGGCCATCCACGGCGGCGCGGCGGCCCGCGGCAAAGAGAGCGGCGTCAGTTTCAAGGGTTTTGCCGCTTTTCATGGTCAGGAGCACGCCGCTAGCGGAGTTTTCGGTTTTAACCGGGCGCTCATTGAACAAGAAATGCATGCCGAGAGCCGCGAGGCGGTTGCGGAGGCGATCGGAAACTTCCTTGTCGAGAAATGGGAGAAGCCTGTCGCGCCCATCCACGAGAGTAACGTCAACACCGAGGGCCTTGAAGATGGAGGCGTACTCGCAGCCGATGACGCCGCCGCCGATGACCGCGAGACTCCTGGGAATACGATCCATCTGAAGAAAAGTGTCGGAGTCAAAAGTATGAATGTCGTCAAAGGCGATCTCCGAGGGACGATGAGGCTTGGAGCCGGTGGAGATGAGGATGACATCGCCTTTTAACTGGCGTATGCCCTGCGTGCCGGAAACCGCAACTGTATGAGAGTCGACAAAAGCGGCCTGACCGCGCACCAACTCGATGTGATGGAGAGAGAGATTCTTCAGGATGCGCGCGCGCTCCATGTCGACAACTTCGCGCTCGTGGTGCATGAAGTCGTGGACGGTGAGATTTTCCTTCAGCGAGTAATCAATGCCGTAAAGGCCGCGTTGCTTCAGGCCCGAGAAATAGAGAGCGGATTCGCGCAGAGTCTTGCTGGGAACGGTACCGGTGTTGATGCAACTGCCGCCCATGTGCTCGGCGCGCTCGATGACAGCAACGTGTTTGCCAAAATAAGCCGCTTGGGCGCCGCCTTTTTCACCGGCGGGTCCGCAGCCGATCACAATGAGGTCGAAAGTGTCGCTGGAAGTCACGAATCCCCCCAGGAATGGAGCGCGGCTGGAGGTGCCAGTGTAATGCAGTTGAGTGTTCCGTGAACTGCGATCCGTGAATGGCTGGGGGAGGTTGACAGTCCCGACCCGATCGGGATCTTCGATCGACAGTTGAACGTTGAAAGGACCAAGAACAAGACCGAGTGCCCCCACACCCCCGCCATTTTGTATGAATATCAAAAGAAAAGACTTACAAAATTTGCAATTCGTAAGTAATTGATTCTAAAGGGCGCGTTCTTGGTTGATCAAACGGGCCGAGCGACGAAAATGCCGTCCCTAAAAAAAACAAAAGCGGGAGCAAGGCTCTCGCAGTCCAAGTAGAGTTTTCTCTAACCAGTATTGTACCAAAGGGATAATAAAAGTCAAGGAAAATTTTGAGTGGGATGTACTTTTAACGATTGGGAAACGCCACTAGAGACTTTCCAATCTCAAATGGTGGCTTGAGGATAGCTTGTACAGAGGCTGTCTTCGTTGACTTGGCTGTTGGCAGCACCTAAGATGTGCGGCACATGGCGGAGTACGCGAAGCTGAAATAATCGGTAGGACGCGAGACGCGCTTATTGGAGAGCGGATTCGGCGAGGCTGCGGAGGCGGTCGGAAACGTTGAGGAAGGCGCGGCCGTCGTGATAGGCAGCCTTCCAATTGTCCCCTTTGTCCAGAATCGGGGGCTTGCCGTCGGGAGCGATGTTCCTGTACAGGCCATGAAATTCTGAGTCAATTTGATATTCCTTGACGAAGCTCCATTGCTGTTGGAACGCTTTGAAATACAAGTCTGACTTCGCGCCGTATTTCTGGTGCATCAGCAGCAACGCATTCAACCCTTCGACCTCGACCCACCAGTCCTTGAGCTTTTCTTCGGGTTTGCCGTAGGTGGTGCCTTCGCGGTAGAAGCCACCGAGATTGGCGTCCCAGCCGTACGCCAGGGCGTGGTCCACGAGCATTCTGGCCATGCGCTCAGTGCGCCAAGCATTGGTGAAATAGAGATTCATGGCGCCGGGCTCGACGCTGATTTTGTCGCGGAGAATCGCGAGCAACTCTTCCAGACGCTGGCGCAGCGTTTGATCCTTCCAGACCTCATAGAGCTGGGTGAAGGACTCCAACAGATGAAGATGGGTGTTCATGGACTTATAACCGATGGGGAAAAAAGAGACGGGCGATAGCTCGACTTTGCCGGACTCGGGATGGGCGATGAGAGGCTTGCCTTCGCGCGTGAGCCATTCAAAGTAGCCGCCGTCGTTGGCGTCGTGAGCATGTTCGTCCATCCAGCGAAACGTGCGGACAGCAAGATCGAGAGCTTTGGGATCTTTGGTGGCCTGGTAGGCAGCGGCGGCGGCATAAAGGCAGAAGCTCATGCCGTAAAGATGCTTGCCATCACTGAAGTTGGGGGAGATTTGGCCAGAGTCATCCAAACCCCAATAGAATCCGCCATATTGCTTATCCCACAAAACATCGTTCAGATAGTTCAAGCCATGGTGCACGACGGGCAAGAATTGATCTTTCAATTCCGGCCGACGCATTACGACCTCCGCGGCGATCCACGTCATACGGGACTGGAAGACGGAGAACTTGCCGTGGCTGGCAGCGGACTTCCAATCGCGTGTGAATTCGGAGTGGAAGCCTCCGTTTTTCGTGTCGATCGTGCGTGGGAACCAGACGGCTAAGACGTCGCGGTGCAGCGCGGCTTCCACTTCATCGGCGAGCTTCAGATAGTTTTCTTTGGTGGGAGCGACGTACACGATTGGCGCTGCTTTGAGCGCGGACGGTTCAGGTGCGGCTTGAGGCGCGGCCGACGCGGGACTTCCCGCGCACAGCAATGCCAAGAGCAGGCCAATGCACAACCGCGAGTTCAGTATTATTCTCTTCATGAGATGCACCTGATTCAAAACAAAAGGAAAAATGGTGCCCGTGGTGGGAGTCGAACCCCTCGGGAAATTGATTCTACGTAGGTTATTGATTCTACGAAATAGCAAAAATGGAGAAAAACCATAAAAACGCCGAAGTGAGGTACATGGGAGGAGTTCGCCATGAACGCAGCTGACTGACCTTCCTTAAATCCCGGCCTCAGGTCGCTAACAGGTTGCGAATGACGAAGACAGCGTTGGCGGGACGTTCCGCCAAGCGCCTCATGAACCAGGGAAACCAGAAACTGCCATATGCGACCAGGACAATTGAATTCCACCCCTCTTGGGCCAGCCGACGCTGTTCGGCCCGTTGAATGCCATACAGCATCTGAAATTCCAAGCAATCCTTACTTAGTCCCCGGGATGCCGCAAACTCCGTGATGCGGCGAATGAGTTTCTGATCATGAGTAGCCATTGCCGCGCGCACACCCCTGGCTCTCGCTTCGTCGCCCAACAACTGCTTGGCTAACGTAAAGTAGTTCTCATCGACATCCTTCTTCCGGGGAAAAGCCACCTCCGGTGGCTCGTTGTAAGCACCCTTGACAAGGCGAATCGCAGCTCCGAGTGGAACTAAAGATGCCAAGTCTTGAGTCGTGCGGAAAAGATATGCTTGCAGACAGACGCCAACATTTGGATATACCAGCTTGGCTCGACGATACAATGTCAGCGTCGCGTCGACGTAATTGCTCGCCTCCATGTCGATCCAGACGACGCTTCGCGTTCCGGCGTGTTCGATGATTCTCGCAAGATTCTTGTAGCAGAGTTCCGGGTTAAGGTCCAAACCAAGCTGAGTCAATTTCACCGACACTTCCGTGCGTAATCCTTGGGAACGAATGCGGTCCAGCACGTCGAGATAATGGACGGTAACTTGCTCCGCTTCAGTGAGATCTGAAACGTTTTCGCCAAGTTGCGTGAAGATCGTTCCGATTGACTGTTCGCGTAGCGCAGCAGCGGCGGCGAGGGCGTCTGATACTGTCTCCCCGGGCATGAATCGTGACACGGTCCGTCGCACGAACCTGTAGCGAGGGGCCTGCTCACGCAACCATCGACTCTGTGAGCATGTAAGAAAGAAGGTTCGCATGATTCCCACGTGCAGTCCTCCGCTTTGAGTCTAGCAAAAACAGATATTGTATAATATATTCAAATTGTCTGGAGATTCCCGTGAGAAAACTACTCTCTGTCCTTCTGGCGATCAGTTCTTGTTTTCCAGTAATTGCCCTCGCCCAGGCGCGGAATGCTGCCCAAATTTCCAAAAACAAAATTGTAAAGGCCCGCCCTCTTCCTCTAAATGATGTGCGTTTGCTTGGGGGACCTCTCAAGATCGCGCAAGACCTGGACGCCAAATATCTCCTCGAGCTAGAGCCCGACCGTATGCTGTCTTTCCTGCGTCAGCGGGCCGGCTTGGAACCTAAAGCGAAAGGTTACGGTGGATGGGATGGCCCCGGCCGACAACTCACAGGTCACATTACAGGACACTACCTGTCCGCTGTGAGCCTCATGTGGGCCGCGACAGGTGACGTGCGCTTCAAGGAACGCGCCGACTACATCGTGAAGGAGCTCAAAGAAATTCAAGAAAAGCAGGGCGACGGTTACGTGGGCGCCCTTATGGACAAAGACGGCGTTGATGGAAAGATCCATTTTGAGGAATTGTGCCGAGGCATCATACGCTCAGGCGGTTTCGATCTGAATGGGCTTTGGTCTCCATGGTACGTCGAACACAAAATATTTGCTGGGCTCCGCGACGCTTACCGTTACACGGGCAACCGCGAGGCCTTGGAAGTAGAAATTAAGTTCGCCGGTTGGGCTGAGAGTATTCTCGCGAGACTGGATGACGAACAGATTCAGAAGATGCTTGCCACGGAATTCGGCGGCATGAACGAAGTAGCCGCCGACCTCTACGCGGACACCGGCGATGCTCGATGGCTGGCGCTTTCCCGCAAATTTCAACATCGCGCCATTGTCGATCCGCTTGCTGCCGGACAGGACGTACTTTCCGGCAAACACGGCAACACTCAAGTGCCCAAGCTTCTTGGGTCCCTCAAGCGGTACATTTATACGGGCGATGAAGCCGATTACAAAGCTGCGACATACTTCTGGGACCAGGTTGCTCTGCACCACAGCTTTGCCACGGGAGGCCATGGCAAGAACGAGTATCTCGGTCCGCCAGACAAGTTGAATGACATGATTGACGGACGCACCGCCGAGACCTGCGACGTCTACAACATGATCAAGATGGCGCGCGATTTGTTCTCCGTCGAACCCGACATACGCTACGCGGACTTCCACGAGCGCGCCTTGTTCAATCACATTCTGGCGTCCCAGGATCCAGAGGACGGCCGTGTCTGCTACATGGTGCCGGTTGGCCGGGGCGTCCAGCACGAATACCAAGACAAGTACGAAGACTTCACATGCTGTGTTGGTTCCGGCATGGAGAGTCATGCCCTGCATGCTTACGGAATCTATTACGAATCTGGAGACAAGCTTTGGGTAAGCCTGTATGCTCCGTCGACTGCGAACTGGCAATCGGCAGGCGTGAAACTGAAAATGAGCACAGACTTCCCTGCTGGCGAATCCGCTTCGCTGCAGATCACTTCTGATGCGCCAAAGAAATTCACGTTGGCGTTGCGGCGGCCCTACTGGGCAGGCACAGGCTTTAGCGTGAAGGTAAACGGCGAATTGCTGACGAATCTTCCGAAGGCGGGTTCGTATGTCGAAATCAGTCGCACTTGGAAAAAAGAGGATAAAGTGGAGTTGGTATTGCCGAAAACACTCCGAACGGAACCCTTGGCCGACAATCCGAATCGCCTTGCTTTGATGTGGGGCCCGCTGGTTCTGGCCGGAGACCTGGGACAAGAGAGAAAACGAGGCCCGGACAGAAGCACGGAACCACAAGCACCTGTGTTGGTCGCGGCAGCGCAGCCAGTGGAAAATTGGTTGAAACCGGTCACAGGCAAACCCGGGATGTTTCGCACATCAGGAGTGGGATTGTCCACGGATATCGATTTTCTTCCGTTCTATCAATTACCACGGCGTAGATACGCTATTTACTGGGACATGTTCACCCCGCAGGAATGGAAGAAAAAATCCGAGGCCTACGCTGCGGAAGAAGAAAGGAAAAAGAAACTGGACGCATCAACCGTGGCCTTTGCGCAACCCGGCCAAATGCAGACGGAACGCGATTTCAACCAGCAGGGAGAGGACACCTCCCCGGTCCAAATCGAGGGGCACTATGGGCGACGCGGGACGAAGTGGTTCTCTTTTGACCTTCCCATCGATGCCCCCCACCCAATAACTTTGATCGTAACTTACAGCAATGAAGCGCGCCGGAATGGAACCTTCGATATTCTCGTGGACGGAACGAAAGTAGGGCAACAAGCAACGGAACGGCGCAGCCCGGAACATGATATTCGCTTCTTTGACGTCGAATACTCTCTTCCGCCTCAGTTGGTTGAGGGAAAGCAGAAAGTAACAGTACGCTTCGAAGCTGCCGACGGAAACGAGATTTCGGGTGTATTCGGCATTCGGATGATCCGCGCTGACTCTGTGCGGTAAAGATTCCAGTGCACGAGGCATTCCCTTCTTGCGACCCAAACATGATTCGATGAGGATTGCCTAATTGTCCTGGGCCCTGTTCCCTGGGCACTTGGTTAGACCGAAAGATTTCGAGTACACTCGGGCAATTCTGTAAATGCTTACATCCCTGCTGATATACACTCGCCTTCGCCGAGATGTCAGATCGATATGCTGCTAGTGGCGCAGAAGACCGCGAGGGAGAAGAGGTAGAGCGTTGCTGCGTTGGCGAATCGCTTTACTCATAAGTGCGGCGATCGCGATTAGCTATTTGGATCGGCAGACGCTTCCCGTTGCCATCCGGGCCATCGAGAAAGACATTCCGCTCACCAACTACCAGTTTTCTTATCTTCAATCTGCGTTCCTGCTGTCTTACGCATTCATGTATG
>WNFC01000814.1_pt1 | contig 31695 bp, 31 predicted proteins | sample 5400541 | NCBI WGS metagenome assembly WNFC01 (sample SAMN13153342, study PRJNA577476) | soil metagenome | isolation source: 120 cm saprolite under Douglas fir tree site 2 hole 2 replicate 1 | place: USA:California | collected 2015-04-18
GTTGCAGCCGCGTTGACGGCGCCAGCGCAGTCGCTTCAAGCCATCGCTTCCAACGGAGCGAGTGGTAGGCCACGGCTCCAGCTGAACGCCGGCGCAACTTGCGGCTCTCATCGGCGACTTCTGCAACAAAATCTGCCAAAAGCAGACCCCTGCGCCGCAGTAGCCAGTCGAACAGTTCGTAGACGCGCGCATGCTGTGTCGATGACTGTCACTATGTCCCCATTTGCGCCACGTATTCCGACTGTGCCAGGTGCTACTCGGACAAGACCTGTCTCGGAACTACGTTACGCTGCCCCGAGTGTCGGACGTGACCACCTCGACCGGAGTGCACCCAGGGGGGAAGTAGCACTTCCGGCGTGCCCGCGATTGTTCACCTGCTTCCCGTTTTTCGCGCCGCGAACAAACCGGTGACCTCGAAGGTCAAAACGGCAATCGAATACCGCTTTTCCGCGGGCCAGGATGATCGATTGCCGGTGCTCGCAGCCGATCTATAAGCGACCCCATACGCGCCGTTTGCTGCAGTGCATGAATGCGGAATTGGACCCGAAGCGGACATTGACTGTTATCCGGCTGGGCCCTCCGCCCCCCGGATTGGGTCCCCAAATGCGAAAAAAAGTGACGGCGATCACAGAGGATGCGGCGCCGCGTCAGTATACCCCATACGGCCAGATACACTCGGTTGGTAGATAGGGGATACGTCATGACGACCTGGACTTCAGACCGCACTGGCATCCTGCTTTACACAATACTCGGTGCGTTCCTTATGCTGTCGTCGATATACGTGCCGGCATAAGGCCTCGTATTCTGAGTGGCTAGCCTCGATCGGGTTTTGAAATGCCGGGAGATAGCCTCATGCAAGACAAGCTTCATGTGCCGCCCCGCCTCCCGCCCGCTCGTCTCGAAGAAGTCGAAGGATTCGCGTCAGCTTCGCCCAGGCAATCGCTGATGACGGCCGCGGGAGCACTGCGGCTCGATCCGATTGACGGCGTGCGGTATCGCCCAGCGCGCCCTGTGTCTCATCATCACGGTCATCTGACGGAAGTCTTTCGAGCAGACTGGGGGCTCACGGAAGCTCTGATTGTTCAGGTCAATCTGACCACCACATTTCCGGGTCGCATCCGGGCGTGGGGAATTCACCGTTTGACCGTCGACCGCTTGTTTGCGGCGACCGGCTCGCTTTGCATCGTCTGCTATGACGGTCGGCGCGGATCGCCCACCTTCGGCTGCGTCAATGAGCTTATGCTAGGGGAGCGAAACCAAGGGCTCATCGTCATTCCCCCCGGGGTCTATCACGGTTGGAAGAACATCGGCGCGAATGAGGCGACGATCGTCAGCATGCCTAGCGAGCTCTACAACCACGACGGCCCCGATCGCTGGGAGTTGCCGTGGGACTCCGACGCCGCCCGAAGAATTATTCCGTATCAGTGGCCATAGCTCTCGGCTCAATCCTCCGCACGCTTACAGGGAGTAGCGGCGATGGTGGCATTGGGTCGTTCAATCGCATCGGTTCCGGCACTACGACGCGCCGACACGCTCGACGTCGAAGTGCCCTCGTGTTTCCAGCGGACCAGTTTAGCGGGCCATCCCGCTGATCCACCGATCGTCAATATCATCTAAGTTTTCTGACGACCGCGACGTACCTGCTGGCTGCTGGACGACGAAGAGTAGCGATGCCCCGAGCTAGCGTTCTCATTCCGACCCACAGTCACCGCGCCGCAACCTTGCCGCTCGCGGTGGCGAGCGTCCAAGCGCAGGGGATCGGGGATATCGAAATCCTCATCGTCGGAGATGGTGTTGACGACTCGGTTCGCTCCACCGTCAAGCGTTTGCAGACGACCGACTCCCGCATCCGGTTCTTCGATTTCCCGAAAGGGCCACGTAACGGTGAAATCCATCGCGATGGCGTGCTTCGTCAGGCGCGCGGGCGGATCGTTTGCTATCAGGCTGATGACGATCTGTGGTTACCGGAGCATTTGGAAGACATGGAGACGGCGCTGGAGAACGCGGATTTCGTCGGCGCCGTGCATGTCAATGTCGATCTCGAAGGTCGGGCTCGCGGCTATTTTTTCGACCCGGAGCGCCCCGAATTCAAGGAGCCGTGGCTAATCTGGCAAGCCAATCATTACGGTTCCTGGGCAAGCAACGGCTTTGGACTGGCATTCGCCGCGCACCGGTTGGACGCGTATCTGCGCCTGCCCGAGGGTTGGAGTACTACGCCGACCGGGTTTCCGACGGACCAGTTCATGTGGATCAAGTTTGCGCGCCAGCCCTGGTGCAAGATGAAGGGCTTGCAGTGGCCGGTCTCGCTGCATTTTCCTGCGCCCGACCGCCGCAATTGGACGCCTGAACGGCGTACCGAAGAGTTACGGCACTGGACGAAAGTCATCGAGTCGCCGGACTACGCCGTGCGGATCTGGCGCGACGTTTTACCGGATCTCGGCAACCGCCTGCTGGGGCGGGCGGTCAATGACCAGGAGAGAAAAGAATTCATCGCCCGGGCCGCAGAGCTCGAAGCGGAGGTCGCAGCCGTCAGAGATGCTGCCGCACGCCAGATCGCAGACTTTCAAAGGGTATTCGATGCCACGCGTGAAGCAGCAGATAAGCGCATTCGGCACCTGGAAAATCAACTTGACGCCCTCGCGCGGGCTGCGTCGGCACAGGTCCTCGAGCTGCAGACAAGGGCCGATGCTGAGAGATCAGCGGCGACCGACAGAATTCGCGAGTTGGAAAGGCGAGCAGAATGGGAGCGCAATGCCATGCTGTCGTCGACGTCCTGGCGGATCACCGCGCCCCTGCGTCGGGCTGTCAACTGGTGGCGGCGATTGAGGTCCGGATAGTTCGATTTTGATGATGCACGTCCTGACCCGGAAATCGGGATTCTCGGCCCGCCAAGCCGCGCGATCTATCCATAGTGCGGCCGACCAAATTTGGCTGCGGCATCAGCTCAAGGATCGCCTCTTTCCGCTAGCGCTCGGCACATGGCCAGATGCATGCCGCGCATTTCACGCCTGCAAGCGCGAAGCGTTTCCCGGGGTCACCCGATAACGAACCGACTGGGCACATGATCAGGCACGATATTGAGGGTGAGGGGCTGACGACGGTTGCCCGATTTGTTGTTGCAGGCTTTGCCGTCATCGCGCTGGTAGCAGCCCAACTGGTGCTGTCGGCCGCGATCCACGGCACGAATTACAGCGGCGGTGACGGCAAGCTGGCGCAGGCAACGATCCTCACCGCATACAAGTTTGCCAGCTTCTTGCAATTCAACATTATCAACCCGACCCAGGGGCTCGGCTCGCAACTGCTTCCGATGAACGTGTGGGTCAATCCTGCATATTGGCCATTCGCTTTTCTTCCAAAGGAGTTAGCCACCGACGTGTCGGCGGCAATAGCGCTCGGCATCTTCGTCATCGCCGGCTACATCATGGCGCGTTGTTTCGACGTGCCCGTGGTGCCCAGCGCGATCGGCGCTCAGCTGTCGATCATTCTGTTTGCACCGACCGCGTTTATTTTTCAGCTATCGACGGTCTTTTGCATCATGACGGGGAACGCCGTCGTCTACGCGCCGCACATGATCGCGCTCGGACTGTTGGTTCGTCTCGAACCGGGATCATGGCGTAGTTTCGGCCTCACCACGGCTGGCATCTTCGCACTGCTGTTCTACAGCCTCTGCTGCGACCCGCTGTGGAGCATGGTCCACGGTTTTGGTTGGGCCGCGCCGTTCGCTGTCGTCGCGTTCGGTCGGTTGCAGCTGAAAACGATCCTTGTCCGATGCGCGACGCTCGGCTGCTGTGTTGTTCTGCTATTTCTCAGCGGAGCAGTGGAGTACGCGTATACCTTGACGAGGTATACGGCGCGAATTCAGTTCCCGGGTACGGGCGATCGCCCGGCAGCGCCCGATCTCTTGGCCTCTGAACTTTTTTATTCGCCTTACGTGAAGTATTTTTATCTTGTTTGGGCGCTGGGTTGGCTGCTCGGATTTCTGACGCTGTCGGGTCGCGCGCGCCCGCTCGTCACAACGGGCGTGACCAGTTTTCTCCTGTTGTTTGGGTACACCCTGCTTTATCTGCTGCTAAACGTACCGTGGCAGGCTCCATTGCCCGTCTACCTGGCGCACGGACTGGTTCCGTTGTTCGTCATCTCGGCCGTTGCGGGGTATTGGGGGGGACTGCGGGTTGCGGCTCGATCTGCGCGCCAGATCGTGGCGATCGTGACCCAACGCGCCGGCGATGCGTGGTCGCGTCTCGGCGCGGCGAAACGCGCCCGGTTGCCCGTCCCGCAGTCGTTTCACGGCGACGGAGCACCGGCGCAATCACGACGGCGGTTCCTGACGGCTGCAGCGGCGTTCATCGCTGTGGGAATCATTCCGGCCGCGGTCGCCGATTTCGCCATAAGGCATGGATCAGCGCATGCCGAGCACTTTCACGAGCACTGGCCCGATGAGCCTGAACTGACTCAGTTCTTTGAGGATAAGATTGGTTTGGAGGTTGGGCGGCCGTTTCGCGGTTCAGTTCATTTCTGGCCGTACAATTACGCCATCGGTCTCACGGTCAAGGGTCTTTGGGCCCACGGCATCCCCACCGTCATGCAATACGGCCAATTGGTAACGCCCTCCTCGTTCTACTTTGCCACCACCTTCGCGAAACGACCGGGCGGCGCGAATAGGTTCGTTCTTATCCCCGGGCAATCCCAGTCCTGGGAGAGTTATCGGAAGGCATTGCAGCTCCTGGGCGCCCGCTATTATGTGGTGGCCCCCCAAGGCTTCCCACCCTCGGCACATCCCAATGTCCCAGTCAGTACGTTTCCGTACCGTCCCCTCACCGGCGAGCATGGCCTTTGGTACGTCTACGAGATTCCAGATCCGAATGTAGGCAATTACAGCCCGACTGAGGTGATGACAGCCGAATCAGGCGCCGAGATCGCGGCAATGATGGCGGAGCCGAATTTCGACTTCATCAGACAAGTCGTGCTTTCGGCGGAGGTCAGCCAGCCGCTTGTGCCGGCACGCGATATGCGGTTGTCGCTGATCCGCGGCGGTTTGCACCTTTCCGGGCACAGCGACGGCAACTCGCTCGTAGTACTCCCGCAACAATTCTCGCATTGCCTGCGCGCACGCGACGACCGGGTGCGCCTCGTGCGTGCCAATCTGATGATGACGGGCGTGATTTTTTCGAGGGATGTCGATACCGACATCCTGTTCGACTACGGGATATTCAGCCCACGATGTCACTCGGCCGATCTTGCCGACATGAGGCAACTCGATCTGCAGATCAATGCGCCCATGCCGCGCGTGACGGGCGACCGGCTGCTACCTGATTGGAAGAGCGCATTGGCAACGCTCACAGCCGCGGCAAGTGCCGTCAAGTGACCGAGACTAGGGCGGCCCGTTGGCGGCAGCCGGTCCGGGGGGAATCGTCTTGTTGGCTTTCGCAATTGTATTGCTTCTATTTCGGCGTGGCTTTGGCTTCAATGTCGGGAACCTCTTTCACTGGTTTTGGTAGGCGGACTGGGCCGCGCCGCGCATCTGCAATGCGACCAGGCACCGCGAATAATTCTGAGATCCAACGAGCATAAGCTCGGCTTTTGAGCGGACTCGTTTCAGTGTTCATCTGCCATGCGGTCCCCAGGAGTCTGGGCACGGCGGAAACTCGACATCCAGGTCATTGCGGGATAGTCTTGAGGCTAGTCGAAAGGCTGGGAGATCAACATGGAACAGATTTTGATCAACCTGGTTACTGGGGCGCTTGGTGGCGTTGCCGTAGGTAAGTCATCGCCGACCTTTGATCTTGGAATGATCGGTAACATTATTTCCGGTTTGATCGGCGGCGGAGTGCTCGGCCAGATCGTTACCTTATTGCTGCCGGCGATCACGGCCGCAGCGCAGTCGACCACCAAATCTTTTGGCGCATCTCGGATGATTGCTTGGCGATGCGAGCTTTCATGCTTCATCCGCTGTGCTTCCGCATTGAGCAGGTGATGGAGAAAGTCCTCTGCCCGGTCGATTACGGCTTCATCACTGAGTGCTGCCCGAACGGACGCTTTTGCGTCCTGGACGATTCAGACGATTGTCTCATCGTCGAGTTTCAGGATTGGAACTCGGAATCGAATTTGCTGCGTCTTGCCCCTCAGGACGGAACGCCCGCAAGGCGGCTTGCGAGGCTTGAGCGTGAGATCGCGGCGAACGCCGCAACCTGGACGACCGCCGAACACCGTCGATCGGCGGCGCGTACAATCTATTACCACGAAAACGATCTACCCCCCGACGTTGCCCAGCGTGCGGCACCATTCGAGAGGCTCATGGATCGGATCCTCGCCAAGATGCCGGCTCCGGTCTCGCACATTGGTCATTTTCAATGGCTTCCGGCGGTGCGTGACTACCGGCAAGACATGTCCAATGACGAGTCTTCTCCCATGATCACGCTGCTAGAGGACCCGCGCAATCTGGTCTCGGCGAAATGATGCTGTGGTCCGTGCCTGGCGCAGTGGCGCGCCGGCTGGCGCACTACGCCCGCACGGCAGCCCGCCCCGGCGGCATGCGATATCTCGCAAGACGAACCCGCGAGGTGGCCACTGGCGTTATTCGAGTGTGCGCCGGCACGATGGTGAAGATAACTCAACAGATAACTCAGAAGGCAAGACATCAGCTGCGGTTGGAGGAAACCGCGAGTTCGCTGTCCATGCCGCGCGAGCAGCTGGGCAATCTCGTGCGTCGAATGTCTGTGGCGAAACCCCAAAACATCCTCATCACCTACATCGGCGACATCGCAGATCATGTCGCGTTCCCGCAGGGGGTCACACGTTTTTTCAATGTGGCAGATCTGAGCGAGCAGGGCTTCGAACGAAAATTCAATATTAGAGTGCCACCGAACGACCAGATGGCTGAAGCGAGCACACTCATTATCTATGCGACGGCCGGCTTTCTCTCGGTGTGGGAACGGTTGCAGGAGGATCTTGAACAATACTTTGTCGCCGGCTGGCGACAGGTCATCATCGTGCTGATCACACCGAACTTCCGAGCGTTGGAATTTGCAAGCCATTCTTACATGTTATCGATTCTGTTGAACAATTTCCCGCGCAAAAAATTTAACTCCAGATTGAATGTATACCTCGCTCGCGAATATCCGGCTTCACGCCAAAGACCGCTCTTTCGAACCGCTCGTCTTGTCGCGGAAGAATGTTGGCAACGATTCAGGGGCTATTGCCTTGAGATCTATGGAGCGGATGCCACATCGCCGGCTAAATTTTCGGCGCTCGCCATATCTGTCGAGCCCCGCCCCATGGATCAACCACGGCAGCCATAGATTTGGAAGGCACCTGCTGTATGCCACTTGCTTGATCTCGTGAATCCAGTTCGCCCCTGAAGGCGGGTTGTCGGCGGGGGACGGCAGGCACGTCCAATGAAGCCGGCGGGCTTGGTACGCCGGAACATGGGCCGATAAATGGAGCCTCGGAGAGCGGGAGTCGAGTCCGATATGTGGTCAGCGGTTAATCCATGTTCGTATGCAACCAAGTGATGGCGACAACAGGTCAGAAGAGGACAACATCAGGAGTGTGTGTTATCGCCAGATACAAGTCGGCGACCAATGTTGCCTAACCTCCCTTACTCACTCATTACATGCATTGGTTCAGATTGAACCTACTCCGATCCCGAGCCGATGCAGTCCGGCTCTTGCTGCAGCCCACCGCGCGCTGAGAAACCACGGTAGGCAGCCCCAGTGCAGCCACGCGCCCTCTGCCCTTACGGGAGCGCCATTGACCGTGCTCATTGGCACGTCGAGAGGCTTGCTGCATTGAGCGCACAGCCCGGCGCGCTGAACAGCGGGATGAAGCAATAGCCAAAGCGCCATGCACTCGCTGAAGGCCGCGGCGTGTTTCTGTCCCGTATCCCCATCCGTCTCGTGCGCACCAACCCGCTCGTGTGCCTAAAGTCGGGAAGCGGATGCATCGGCAGATGCTTCGCCCAGTCCCCCCACTTCGCGCTTGCCTTGGCCTTCGACTTTATCTCCTTCGGATAAGGGGGAGGGCGCCGCCGGAACCATACGAAGGCGGCCCATGCCCAATTGATGATGTTCCCCTCGAAATCCTTTGGTTCGGAGGGTAGCTTTTTCCACACTCCGGTTTTCATTGCGGGATATGTTGCGAGCCGATCGAGCAGCTTACGCTCTGCATCGTCGAGCCAGGGGTAAGCCCATAGCTCAGTGATCTGGCGGCGAGCCGCGTCTGGCACCCAGTTCGGGATCTGAGGTGCAACTGACACTGCGGCGCATCCTGTCGCGCCCCTGCCGGTGGTCAGCGACGCGGAAGCGGGGCAGGAAAACCCGCTTGTCGGCTGGCCGGCCTATCCGCGTTGCAAAGATGCAGCTTATCAGGCAGCGGCGGGACGAAAAGCGACAACCGTCGCCTCGCGTTCCTCCGCCAGCGCGATAACGTGCTCGGCCCATCGAGCTAGGGCGGCGCGTTTCTCGGCAGCGTAACCGTGCCGATTGTACACGGCCTGTAAGCCGGGCATCGCGTGGTTGAGGACGCGCTCGGCAACCTCGAGACTGACGCCAAGTTCGGCCAAGCCAGTCCGAAGCGTGCGTAGCAGATCGTGCAAGCGCACGTCGAGCAATCCGGCGTCGCGGCGCACCCGTTCGATCAGCTGATGCACGGCCATGGGCCGCTTGCCGTCGAGCGCAAATACGATGGGCCCAAGACGCGGCAACTTCCGCAAGGTCTCGAGCACCGGCTCCGATAGCGGTACCTCGAACAGACGCGCACTCTTGTTGCGCTCTGCTGGCAATCGCCACATGCCCGCATCCAAGTCCAGTTCGGACCACGCCATGCAGCGCACCTCATTGCGCCGCGCGCCCGTCAGCAACACTACCCGAAAGTAGGCTTGTGCTAATTCGGGTAAGTTGTCGAAGGCCCTCCACAACGCGATCAACTCTTGGGCGGTCAATGTGCGGTCGCGAGGAATTTCGACCTTGCGCTTCGACACTCCGACGACCGGGTTGACAGTGACGAGCTCGCGTTCGATGGCGTAGGCGAAGATCGCCCGCAGAGTTTCCCGGCAGCGGTTGACTTGATGCCGCAACCCTTCCTCGCGTTCCAGGTCGTCGAGAAATTCGACCACATCGGCCCGCGTGACCTCTCCCACGCGCTTACTGCCGAGTTTCGGGATGATGTGGCAGCGGGTGCGGCTTTCGACACTGCGCCACGACCGCAGGCGCGGCTTGGCGCTGTCGAGATACGCATTGGCGATCTCGGACAGAGGTCGCGCCTTTGCTTCCGCCGCGCTTAGCGTCTCCGCCTCGCGTTCCTCCGCGGCGATCAGATCAACGCCGCGTGTGGCAGCGGCGACGATCTCCCCTGCCCTCTGCCGGGCCTGTGAGAGTGATACGGCGGGATAGGCGCCGAGCGCGACCGCTCTCTGCGCCTGCCCGCGCGGCCGGTAGCGCAAGAGCCAATCGCGGCGCCCCTCGGCGTTGCGTGCCGTGCTGGCACTCACCCGGAAGGCAAGGCCGGGCACGGTGGCGTCCGTGTAGATCGCCCGGCCCGCTGCGGGGGCTTTGCGGCTGCGCAAAAAGCGGTCCGTTAGCTTGATGGTCACTGTGCATCCCCTCCTGCTAGGTGCGTCCAGGTACTCACCAGGTACTCACCCGGTACTCAAAATTGGCCTGCAATGGCGCGAGGCTGGCAAAATGCTCGCACGTGCGGGCGAGCCTTTAAGCCTTGCAGACCACGGGGTTTGATGCACCAACTAAGACATTGGACGAGGCCACACGAAACCCTGCGCAGGATAAATACGCTGGCTGTCGACCAACATCAGTTTTGTGCGCTACCCTCGCTGTCAACATAACGAGGAAAGACCGGACTTGGTGCCGGCAACGGCGTCCCGCCGGCGATCCGGCGTGCCCCGCCGAGCGCGTGGAAAAGCCGTTCCTCGGTTGGCACGGCGAGCAGATCAAGCAGTTTGGCGGCCGACCTCGGCATGAACGGCTGGGACAGAATCGCCACCTGACGGATCACCTCGGCGGTGACGTAGAGCACGGTCCCTTGCCGCGCCGGATCGGTCTTGGCGAGCGCCCAGGGCGCCTCCCCGGTGAAATAGCGGTTCGCCTCGGCGACCACCGCCCAGACGGCGTTAAGGACCTGGTGCAGCTGCTGCGTCTTCATCGCCTCGCGCGCCTTGGCGATCATGCCGTCGGCCATTGCCAGCATCGCACTGTCAGCGTCCGAGAATGCGCCCGGCTTCGGCAGTACGCCGCCGAGCTGGCGCGCGACCATGGTGAGCGAGCGCTGCGCCAGGTTGCCGAGATCATTGGCGAGATCGGCATTGATGCGGTTGACGATGGCCTCCAAGCTGTAATTGCCGTCCTGCCCGAACGGAACTTCGCGCAGGAAAAAATAGCGCACCTGGTCGACGCCATAGGCGTCCACCAGCGCGAACGGGTCGACGACATTGCCGACGGACTTCGACATCTTCTCGCCGCGATTGAACAGAAATCCGTGCGAGAAGATGCGGCGCGGCACATCGATCCGCGCCGACATCAGGAACGCGGGCCAGTAGACCGCGTGGAAGCGCACGATGTCCTTGCCGATCACATGCAAGTCGGCGGGCCAGTAGCGGCGAAATTTCGGGCTATCCACGTCCGGGTAACCAACGGCGGTGATGTAGTTGGTGAGCGCGTCGACCCACACATACATGACATGTTTCGGACTGCCCGGCACCTCGACGCCCCAGTCGAAGGTGGTGCGCGAGATCGAGAGGTCCTGCAGGCCGCCTTTGACAAAAGCCACGACCTCGTTGAGCCGCTCCTTCGGCAAGACGAAGTCGGGATGCCGAGCGTAGAGGTCGAGCAGCTTTTGCTGGTAGGCGGAGAGCTTGAAAAAATAGCTCTCCTCCTCGACCCATTCGACCGGCGTACCCTGCGGGCCGACACGTTCGCCCGCATCGTTGAGCCTGGTCTCGTCCTCGTCGTAATACGCTTCGTCGCGCACCGAGTACCAGCCGGAATACTTGCCGAGATAAATGTCGCCCGCTGCTTCCATCTGCTGCCAGATGGCGATCGACGCACGATGGTGGCGCTCTTCGGTGGTTCGGATGAATACGTCGTTCGAGCAGTCGAGTCGCTCCACCATGGCCTTGAAACGCGGCACGTTGCGCTCGACCAGTTGCGGCGGGGTGAGCTTCTCCTTCGCCGCAGTCTGCAGCATTTTGATGCCGTGCTCGTCGGTACCGGTGACGAAGAGCACGTCGTAGCCGTCGAGCCGCATGAAACGCGCGATGGCATCGGTCGCGATCGCCTCGTAGGCATGGCCGATATGGGGCGGGCCATTGGGATAGGCGATGGCCGTGGTGAGATAATAGCGGGGCTTGTCGGCCATCGATCGGTTCCGTGGTCCGTGTCATTCCGTGCTTGCGTCACCCACCCAACTCGCGCACTCGGGCACCGTTGGGGGCGATCTCGGATAGAGCCGGATCGATTGCCGCGGAATGACCGAAATGGCCGGACAACGGGGTCCCCCGCCGACAAACTCGGCTGGGGTCCCGACCCGGCCATGACGCTCGCTTAGGTATCAACCACGCGATGCCTCGGCAAGCCAGCTGAACACGTTGAAAACCAGCGGCTTGCGCTCGAGATTGAAGGTGTCTGCGTCGCGCGCGGCGGCGTTGACCTTCTCCCAAACCTCCGCCAATTGGGCACGGCGTGCGGGGGCCTCTTCGCCAGCGGTCAAGCGTAGCGAGAGCCACGCATTCACGGTATCGACGAAGGCGGCCAGCGGCGCCGGATCGGTGCCGTAGAGGCGATCGCCGAGCGCGTGCAACGCGCGCGGATCGACGGCGGGTAGATGCTCGAGCAGAGCCATGATGCAGTTGCGCAGGTCGAGCGCGTCGCCGTCCAACAACGCCAGCGCGCGCCGCACGCTTCCGTCGGCGGCCGCGCTCGCGGCTGCGATGTCGGCAGCGTCGGGGCTACCTCCGACCGCGGCGGCAACGGCGCGCGCCACGTCCTCGGCGGCAAGCGGCCGCAGCGCCAGCAGCCGGCAACGGGAGCGGATGGTCGGCAGAACGCGCGCCGCCGAATGGCTCACCAACAGCAGGACGGCGCGCCGCGGTGGTTCCTCGAGAATTTTGAGGAGCGCATTCGCCCCCGATGGATTGAGCTCATCGACCGGATCGACGATTGCGACCCGCCAACCGCCCTCCCCGGCCGTCGAGCCAAAGAACGTCACGGTCCGGCGCACGTCATCCACCCGGATGTCCTGGTAGAGCTTATTGGTTTTTTCGTTGATCGTGCGCTCCAGCACCAGGAGGTCCCCCTGGGCCTGGGCCGCGATGCGCCGCGCGACCGGATGATCGGCGTCGACTTGCAGCGATGTCGCCATCTGCACCAGTGGGGCGCGTGGATCGGGATGAGCCAAGACGAAACGCGCCATGCGATAGGCGAGCGTTGCCTTGCCGATGCCGACAGGACCCCCGATCAGCCAGGAGTGGGAAAACCGTGCGCCTCGATAGGCGGCAAGCAGCATGCGTTCCGCCTCGGCGTGGCCGTAGAGGACGCCGGTCTCGCGCGGGTTCAGCGGTTCGACGCCGTTGCCTTGGTCGTCGGTGTTGCTCACGATGCGGCGCCCGCAGGCAAGCTCGACACGCGTACGAAATCGAATCGTTCCGTCACGGTTTTCCAAATGCGTTCGGCGACCGCGGCCTTCGGCTCGGTGGCATCGATCGCGATGCAGCGACCGGGCTCGGCAGCCACGATCTCGCGATAGGCCTCACGCAACGCCTCGTGGAACGCGCGCGATTCCGCTTCGAATCGGTCGGCCACCCGCTCACCGCGGCGTTTGCTGGCGCGAGCAAGGCCAATCTCTGCCGGCACGTCGAGGACGAAGGTGAGGTCAGGCTTGAGATCACCAATCGTCACCCGTTCAAGGGCGCGGATGAATAGCGGATCCAAATGACCGAGGCTGCCCTGATAAACCCTGGTCGAGTCGAGGAAACGATCGCAGACCACCCACACGCCCTGCGCCAGCGCGGGTTCGATGGTATTGCGCACGTGGTCGCCGCGGGCGGCGGCGAACAGGACCGCCTCGGCTTCTATACCGAGCGGCTTCGCCACACCCGAGAGCAGTACGTGCCGGATCACTTCGGCCCCGGGTGAGCCGCCAGGCTCGCGCGTGAGCACCACGCCGATGCCCCCCGACTTAAGGCGATCCGCCAGCAGCGTCGAATGGGTCGACTTGCCCGTGCCTTCGCCGCCTTCGAAGGTAATGAATCGTCCACGCATCGGGTTCTAGCGGGGCGGCCGAGAACGAGCGGGGAGCGCAGTGGGTTTCCGCGGCCCGTCCCCGTCCCTGCCTGCTTTCCGTGTATCCTTGCCTTCCGTTATAGCCGCTGGAACCCGGCGCGGAAGAGGCCGAGCACGAGCTCGGACGCGGCGTCGAGGGCGCGCTGGGGCATCGAGCCGGCGCCCACGCTCTCGGCCGCTTGCAGCGGGACTTCAAGCACCACGGACTCGCCGCGCCACACCTTCAGCGTGCCGATCTTCTGACCCTGCTCTACCGGCGCCCGCACCGGGCCGGAGTAGACCACGCGCGCGATAATCTTGTCGCGCGAGCCGCGCGGCACCATCAGCCGCACCTCTTTGCGCGCCATCAATGGCACGTGTCCCTTGACACCGCCGTAGAGCTTGGCCTGTGCGATTTCCTGGCCCGCGGCAAACAACAAACCGGATTGGAAGCTGTGGAATCCCCATTCCAGTAGTTTCTTGGCCTCGTCGGCCCGCTCCTTCTCGGACCTGAGCCCGTTGACGACGACGATCAGACGCAATCCGTTCTGTACCGCAGAGCCGACCAGACCGTAGCCGGCTTCTTTGGTGAAGCCGGTTTTGAGGCCATCCGCCCCGATATTCAAGTTGAGCAACGGATTGCGGTTGAACTGGCGGATCTTGTTCCAGGTGAATTCGCGCTCGCTGTAATACTTGTAGTAGTCGGGATAGGTCTCGATCAGATGGCGTGCGAGCTTGGCAAGCTCGCGCGCGGTCATCAGCTGTCGCGGGTCTGGAAGTCCGGTCGAATTGCCGAAGGTCGATTTGGTCAGGCCGAGCTCGCGCGCGCGCTTGGTCATCAGTTCCGCGAAGGTAGATTCGTTGCCTGAAATCCCTTCCGCCAGCGCGATACAGGCATCATTGGCGGACTGGATGATGGCGCCATGCAAGAGGTCGTCGACCGACACTTTGCTGTGGATCGGAATGAACATGCTCGAGGTGTGCGAGGGCGCGCCGCCTCTGCGCCACGCATTGGTGCTAACGATGAATTCGGTCGTCGGGTTGAGCCGGCCCTGCTTGATCTCGTTGAACACCACCTCTTGCGTCATCAGCTTTGACAGGCTGGCCGGCGGAATGAGATCGTCGGCGGCCTTTTCAAACAGCACGCTGCCGCTCTCGGCCTCGATCAGCATGGCGTGCGCGGCGGCGGTCTGATAGCCGTCACTTGACTTTGGTCCCGATACCGGATTGGGCGCGGCCACGGCGGAGGCCACCGCGCAGATAACGGCGGCGGCCGCGCCCCACCTGGCGAAGCGCGAACGCGACACAGTGCCAACCACTCGCATGTTCATGATTGCGGCAAGTCGTGCGTGGCCAAGGTCCACGCTCCTTTCCCTGCCCGATGTCTGCTTAGCAAGTTCCACCCGCCGGAATCAATGCCGGTCGCGGCGGCTCGGTGGGGCGTGAATCAAGCCTGTTCCCCCTCAATAAAGCCCACGGCCGCTCATCAGGTCGAGCGTGCCGGCTTCGCTGCGCATCGGCGCGAAGGCGGCTGGAGGAGCCTCCTGCGGCGGAGGCGGTTCGGGCTGGGGTTCGACGGCGGAAGCCGATCGCACGAGCGATTTGATCTTCGCTCGGTTGGCGGAGGGCGTCTCACCCGTGGACTTGTCACCCGCGGACTTGGCGACACTGCTCGATGCGCTGCTGAGCGTGAACGACTTCGCAGATGCCGATGCGACCCGCGCATCCTTGCCGTCATCGAGATTGGCAATGAAAGGCTTCGCTGCGGCGATCATGACCTTCGAGGGCGCCGGTGCCGGTGAACCTTCGCGCAGCGTAGCCATCAACATCGTATCGTCGCTGCCTTCGAGCGGCGCAGGCCCGACAAATTCGACCCGAACGCGGGCGAGCCCCCTGCTGTAGAAATCGAGCGCTTTGGCGGTTCCGATCGAGAGGTCGATAACGCGGTTGCGATGGTACGGACCGCGATCGTTGACGCGCACGACGATGGAGCGGCCGTTGTCGAGGTTGGTCACTCGCACATAACATGGCAGCGGCAGAGTGGTGTGCGCGGCTGAGATGCTGTGCATGTCATAGATCTCGCCGTTAGCGGTCAACCGGCCGTGGAAATCGCGGCCGTACCAAGACGCGATGCCCTCGATGCGATAGGAGGGATTGTCGGCCGGGACATAGGTGCGCCCGTTGATGCTGTAGGGCTTGCCCACGCGGTAGGCGCCGCCGCCCTTCGGCACCGGCTCGCCCTCCTCGACGACGCGCGGGCTGTACTCCTTGCTGGAAAACGACCCCGAGCAATGGGCGAGCACAACGCCGCAAAGCGCCACCGCGCCGACGCGGGCAATGTCGCCAAAACCCAGGCTTGAAAGCTGCCGCCCCATCCGCTCCCCGCTCCGCAACACCCCCTGCGGCAGCCCCCGCCAGGATTGCCCGGCGATGCCCCAGCATTGTGCGCGGACCGATCGCGGCCTAGCGGCTGCAATCGGTTCCCTACCCCCACATATCGCCGTTCGATCGCGGCAGGAATGGGGCTGGTTTTGGCCGCGAACGAGTAAACAGCGCGGTTTTGCGTATTCACCGGCCGCCGTCCGCCAAGGTCGCACGCATTGCATTGACGGCGATTCCAGCCACTAGGCCGGTAAGAAGTATGCCGCCAAAACCGATCACGACCGCGAGTGCGCGCGTGAGCGTCTGCCGCGGCACGATATCGCCATAGCCGATGGTGAGGCCGGTGACGAAGGAGAAGTAGACAGCCTCCCCCACCGGCCACCCCTCAACGAAGCCTATCAGTAGACCGAGGGCAAGCTCGATCACGAGGATCCCCGATAGCACCGGCCACGTGATGTAGAGGCCGCGGGCGAGCGCCGCGAGGAAGCGTCGCCGCACGCTCTTGGGTGCTGGCGGGCTCATGCTCTCTCTCAAATTATTGCTTCAAGCGACTGTTAGAACGTGGATTTAAGCTTCAGATGATCGAGGCGGTTGATCGACTTCACATTGAGCCGTTTCACCTCGCTATCCTGCAACACGTCAAGCGCGATGCTGACGCCTGCGCTCCCTTGCGCCCAGACCTTGCGGTAAAAGTCGGCCAAATTCTTCGGTTTTTCGCCATTGACGCCGACAACAACGTCGCCACGCTTGATTCCCGCCTTCTCCGCCGGGCCTTCGGGGGTCACTCGGCTGACGAACAGCCGCCCTCGCAACTCCTCGGTGTTGAGGCCGAGCCATGGCCGCCCGGGTCCCGTCTTGCGCCCAGCCGAGATCAGGTCGCCCAGAATCGGCGTCAGCTGGTCGATCGGCACGAACATGTTGCCCGGCGTCTTGTCGCTTCCGCTGACGGCCTCGCCGACGATAAGCGAACCGACGCCGACGAGCTTGCCCTCGCGATTGATCAGCGCCGCCCCGCTCCAGGCCGGATGGGGCGGCGCGGTGAACAGCGCCTCCTCGAGCATATATTCCCAGCTGCCGGCGAATTCGCGCTTGGCGACGACATAGGCCCCGGCCACCATGGCGGTGCCGCCGAAGCTTGCAACCAGTACGGGATCGCCCTCTTTGATCTCGGCGGACTTGCCTAGCGCCATCGGCTTGAGCTTGAGCGGCTCGATCGCGCGCAACAGGCCGAAGCCGCTTTCATGATCGTAGCCGACGACGTCCGCCGGTACGGTGCGCCCGTTGTTGTCGACGACCTCGGCCGCGTAGGCCTCGACCATGAGATAGCCGATCGTCAAGACCAGACCGGCGCTATCGATGACGATGCCTGATCCTTCCCGTTCGCGGCCGAGGCCTTGGACGGTGCGCCCGTCCGGAGCGATGTGGGTGTTGACCCGCACCACCGCCGAAACGAGCTCCTCGACCCGAGGGGTCTGGGCGACGACAGCGGACGCGCTCACGAGCGCGATAACGGTCGTGGTGGCCAGCGTCACGCAGAGCGCGACGGCGGCAGAGCCACGGCGAGAAGCGTTACGCATGAATGCTCCCAGCTCTAGTTCCTCGGGCAGAGCCGGTAGCTCTTGAGGTCCTTGAAGTCGGGACCGGCCGAAAGCTGCCCACGGTCATTCGACACAATGATCTGATTCACTTCCGTCGTCTCCTGCGGCTCGGCTCGGCTCGCGCAACGCATATGGGCGGAGTAGATCGGCCCGTCGGCGCCTGCGGTTTCGGTGACCCATTGAATCGCGCAGTTCGCCTGCGATGTCACGTACCCTTTCGCGGATACGACAAAGGTAGACTTGCTGTCGGTGCAGAGGTCCGCGCTCGCTGCCCACGTGCCCCATAACCGTTCCGGCACGCTGGGGTGGCGAACACTGTCCGCGAGCGCGGCGCCCGATAGGAGCACGGAGGCGAAAGCGATGATGATGCGCATGGTGTTGTCCGCGCCGTAAGGAACCGGCAACTTTACCTCCAGCGCCACGCCTTCTTCCAGCCCGCGACGCAGCCGGGGCGCCGGTTTCTGCCCGACACAGGCATCGATCGATCACGGCCTGCTACAGCTGCTCGATTCCGGCCTTTTCCCGGACCACCTTCCATTTCGCGATCTCGCCGGCAATATGCGTTTTGAGCTCATCTGGAGTCGAGCTGCGGACCAGCGCACCCAAATTGAGGATCTGTTTGGCGACGCTCTCGCGTCCGAGCAACTCCTGCATCGCTTTATTCGTCTTGTGCACGATCGGAAGCGCCGTGCCGGCCGCAAAGGCGAGCCCGTACCAACTCGTGACGTCGTAACCGGGCATGCCCGCTTCGGTGAAGGTGGGGACATCGGCGAGCATGGGGTTGCGCTTCGGCGAGGTGACGGCGATGGCCTTCAGTTCGCCCATTTGGATCTGACCTTGAACGGTCTGCACCAGCTCGAATACGAACTCCACCTCCCCCGTCCGCAAGCCGGTCACCGCGGCCGGCGTGCTGCGGTAGGGAACGTGCGTGATGTTAAGACCGGCAGTCTGCTTCATCAGCTCGCCGGCGAAATGCTGGGTCGTACCAACGCCGGCGCTGCCGAAATTAAATTTTCCGGGACTGGCGCGCACCGCAGCTAGCACACCCGCCAGGTCGCTGGCCGGAAAAGCGGGCGCGGCCACAAGAACAAGACCCGCAGTCGCGACCATCGACACCATTTGAAAGTCATTGACCGGGTCGTAGCGCAGCGACTTGTACATCACAGCCGAAATCGCGTGCGCATTGCTCATCATATACGCGGTATAACCATCCTTCGGCGACTTCGCGACCGCTTCCGCTGCCGTGGTGCCGGCGGCGCCGGCGCGGTTCTCGACCACGACCGCTTGGCCTAGGATCTCCGCCAGCGGTTGTGCGATCAAGCGTGCGGAAATATCGGTGCCGCCGCCCGCGCTGGCACCCACGACGAGACGAATAGGCCGCGTCGGCCAGTCTTGGGCAGCCGCGGAATCGATGCACGCGAGGATGATCGCAATCGCCGTAACAGAACCGCGGATACCCAACGATGCCCCGCGCGGCGCCGTCCGCAGCTCCGCGCTGATCTCCTGCCCCACCAATTCCTTGCTTGGCATCTTGGGGTCCCTTCCCGCTTCAGATTCTAGGCCCAAGCAAGATAGCCGGAAAGGATTCGGATATCCCGCCTTTGAGGACGATGAGCAATGTGGGTTGTGAGCAGGATGTCCCGATGGCGCATGTGCGCAAATTGCAATTCGCCGATACGGGCTACGAACGCATGTTGGATCGACGATTTGCCCTAAGCAGACGGTGAGCTACGGGGAAAACCCGGTTCGAAGGCTCGAAAGCGCGGAGAAAATCCTGTAGGGGACAAGGTGGTTTTCCCGACGACAGGTTCCCCTACGCAGGAGGCCTCCATGTCTCAAGTGGACCCATGGGAGAAGGCGGCCGACTGCGAGCGGGCGCTTCGGATCACGGTTGATCCAGTCCATCGTGAAGCTCTGAGCAACATCCGAGAGTTCTGGATCGCGCTCGCGCAGGAGAGCAGGTTTCTCAGCGACGAGGCTCTGGCCACCCAGATCGAAACGATTGGCCGATTCCAAGCCAGACTCGACCGCGACACGCACGCGAGAGTTCGCTGACAATCTAAGCCGCAGATTGCGCTTGGGGTTGCGCAGCCGGCCCATGCGACAAAGTTCGGTGTGAAACCCAGGGCCTGAGGGTGTGGCGGCGCTCGACTTGCCGCTGGTGCTGCAACTAACGCCTTGGGTGTCGACCAACTCACCAAGCATCCGAGCGCCAGCGAGGTCAGAAGAGTTACTTCGGCTGCACATTTTGATCTCCGCCTGGTGTGCCCGGCGGAGGAATAACCTTGAGATGACCGCCGCCCGGCGGCGTGACCTGCATGTCGCGGTCAATCCCCGCAGGTGGGCAGATCACGCCCTTCGATTGGGCGAGCTTGTCGCTCAGTGGTCCAGAACTGCCACCGCCCACGGTCGGCGGCTCGCCCTTGACGTCCGGCGGGCACGTTACCCCTTGCTCGGGGGACGTGTTCTCGGCCGGCTGCGCCCGCACCACACCTGCCTGTGCGAAGCCAACGAACGCTGTAATGATCAGAATGGTCAGCCGCAAAAGGCAATTCCTCACACATTTACGGAGCGTGTTCGTCAACCTCCCGAGGCGCAATACGTTCCCGCCGCCTACCGGCAGAGGGAGCGTCCAGGCATTTGACGTTTGCGCAAAAAGCGGTTGCCGTCTCTGGGAGCGCGGCGACAGTATTGGCGCGAACCGGACGAACGGAGATCGTTGGGACCGCACGATGGGTGGCTCGATCCAAATCGCCGCGGAATAACCCGTGGCCAGCAGCGATACCGAGGTTCTCGTTGTGGGCGCTGGCGCCGCTGGCATCGCCGCGGGCCGGCGGCTCATGGACGCGCATGTTGATTGCCTCGTGGTGGAGGCACGGTCGCGGCTCGGCGGACGGGCATGGACGATGCGCGGAAACTCGGAATTCCCAATCGATCTCGGGTGCGGCTGGCTGCACTCGGCTGACCGCAATCCCTGGCGAGAAATTGCCGAGGCGCAGGGCGGCTCGATCGACAAGACGCCGCCACCGTGGACGCGGCATTCGGCTCCAATCGGCTTTCCGCTTTCGGACCAAACCAGCTTTCTGCAAGCGCTGCAGAAATTCCGCCAGCAACTCCACTCCCGTTGCGAGGACGAGCCGGACGTTTCGGCGGCGACGTTTCTCGAGCCGCTCGGCCAGTGGAATGCCTTGATCGACGCGGTCAGCACCTACGCGAACGGGGCGGAGCTTGAGCGGGTCTCGGCGCGAGATGTCAGCCGCTATGACGACAGTGGCGTGAACTGGCGGGTGGTCGAGGGCTACGGGAGGGTGATCGCAGCCCATGGCGCCGGCTTGCCGGTCATGCTCGGCCAGGCGGTGAGGCTGATTGATCGCAGCGGACGGCGATTGCGAGTGGAGACAGCGGCCGGCGCGATAACGGCGGATATCGCCATCGTCACCGTCTCGAGCGCGCTGCTTGCCGAAGAGAAGCTTCTCTTCAGCCCGGCCTTGCCCGAAAAAACCGAAGCGGCCATGGGCCTGCCCTTGGGACTTGCCGACAAATTGTTTCTATCGCTGGCGGAGGCCGAGGAATTCGACAAAGAGAGCCGCCTTTTTGGCCGCACCGGCCGCAGCGACACAGGTGTCTATCACTTCAGACCCTTCGGCAGACCGCAGATCGAAGCTTATTTTGGGGGACGCTTGGCCGCAGAGCTTGAAGCCGGCGGCGAGCCTGCATTCGTCGACTTCGCCATCGGCGAACTCACCGGCTTGCTTGGCAGCGACTTCGCGCACCGCGTGAAGCCGCTTCATCTTCATCGCTGGGGTGTCGATCCATTCGCCCGCGGCTCCTACTCCTATGCCATGCCCGGCAAGGCGGACTGCCGAGACATGCTCGCGGCACCCGTGGACGATCGTGTGTTTTTCGCCGGCGAGGCGTGTTCGCGCAGCGATTATTCCACGGCTCACGGCGCCTATCTCACCGGAGTGGACGCCGCCGATCTCGCGATTGCGGCTCGCCGGCGCAGGCGGTCCTCATGACGCCAGGAAGCTGCCACATACCCGCGCCCGACGATTTCAACCGCCCATGTCAAAACCAGCGGCGAGCGCTGCGCCTCGAGGCGATGCTCAGCCCCCGCCGCGCACGTAAGCCCACAGCAGCTTGAGGTCATCGTCGCTGATCTTGTCACGCCAAGGCGGCATGGCAGGCGGTTTGCCATCGAGGACGACGTTGCGGAAGCGCTCGAAATCGTCCTTGGGAAACTTGCGTAAGTCGAAGGTGACGCCGCCGGGGTTGACCATATCGCGACCGTGGCAGGTCACGCAGAAGTCGTCATACACCTCGCGTCCGAGATCGGCGTCGTCTGCTCGCGCGGCAGCGCAGAGAGCCACGCAAATCGCCAGCACCGGGATGACCCGCGTCCGCGGAGGTTGCGCGCGCGGCGCGCCTCGCATGCTCAGACCTTTTTTTGCCGCAGCGCCGCCACTTGAATGGGCGGGATCCAAGGCTTGTCGGCCCACGCCACACCTTTGCGCGCAACCTGCGCGTCGATGAGGTAGGGCTTACCTTCGACCGTCGCCTTGCGTGCGCGCGCGAGCGCTTCGCGCAATTGCCCCGGACTCTCGACCACCTCGCCATCGACGCCGAAACCTTTGGCGATCGCGGCCATGTTCATGTCAGGGCTGCCCAGATAATCGTGCACGAATTGGCCGGTCTGTACCATGCGGCCACCCGGCACGTTGGCAATGACGCGCGAATGCGGTCCACCATAGGCGTGATTGTTATAGACGACGACGATGACAGGGAGTTCCAGCCGCGCCATGTTCCAGAGCGCGGTCGGGCCGAAGATGAAGGAGCCGTCGCCGACGAGACAAATCACCTGCTGGTTCGGACGCGCGAGTTTCACTCCCGCCGCCGTGCCTACACCGGAACCGAGATGGGCACCGTAATAGAAGAACAACTCGCGCCCACCGTTCGGGTCGAAGTCGAATGAGTGCAGGGCCACCGATCCCGCCTCGTGCACGATGATGGCGTCGGGGTCGGCGAATTTCGCGACCTCCCAGGTGAGGCGGTCGGCGATGATCGGGCTCTCGTTCCAGTCGGGATTGTTCACCACCTGGGCGCGCGCCGCCTTTGCCCATTCGCCGAATTTGCGCACGTCGAGCGCGCGCTCGGCAGCCTTCTGCCGCAGCGCCGGGGTGAGCAGTTGCTCGATCGCCGCGATCAGATCGTCAAGTCCGTAGCCGACGTCGCAAACGAGCGGCACCTCGGTGACCATGACATTGCCCATGCTGGCGTAATCGATGCGCATATCGATGAATTTCGGCCCACGCGGAACGATCGGCGCCGGACCACTGTGCTGAAACTTGTTGCCGACATTTAAGATCACGTCCGTGCTCTTCGGATAGTTGAGCGAATTAAGGCTGTTGCCGGCGACATTTCCGACCCAGAGCGCATGCGTCTCCGGGAAGTTGGCATAGAGCTGGCGCACCTGCGTCACCGGCATGCCCAGTAGCTCGGCAAGCTTCACCGCCTTGCCCACCGCTTTCGCCTTGTAGATTTCGTCGCCGACGACCATGAGCGGCATGCGGGCCTCGACCAGGAGCTTCGCAGCCCGCTCGATCTCATCCGGATTCGGCCGTACCCGCATGCGGGGGTCGATCAGTTCCTGCGCGATAATCTCGGTGCGCACCCGTTCGTCGTTGTAATCCGAATGCCACGAGATGTAGGCGGGACCGTAGGGCGGCGTCCACGCCGCTTTGAAACCGCGGCGAACGGTCTCGGGGATCATATCCGGCCGGCGCGCAAGCCACGTGTATTTGGTAATGGGCTGGACCATCTGCTCCTGATTGGCGACCTCCTCGAAGCCATCGCGTCCCGCGCGTCTGGACTGGTCGGTGCGATAGGAATAAACGACGAGCGGCGTCTGCTCCTTGAAGGCGTTGAACATCTGGCCGATGGCATTCGCCATGCCGACGACCGCAGCCTGCATAACGATGGCGGCCTCGCCCGAAGCCTTGATGTAGCCCGCAGCCATGGCGGCGCCGGGCCCCTCGTGCGGGGTGAGGATGTATTTGAGCTGCGGCCGGTCGACGAGCGCCTCGTAGAACTGCGCATCCTCGCTCGCGGAATTGCCGAAGACGTATTTCACGCCGCAGCCGATGAGCTGTTCGGCAAAGGCGGCACCGCCGGTGCCCTGAAACGGCTTGACGCCAGCGACGGCGGTCGCGACCGGCGCCGCAGGCGCTGGCGCGGGGGCGGCCGCAGCTGAGCCGGCTTGCGGACCGGCGCCCTGTGCATGGCCGGAACTCACCGACGCAACCGCGGTGAGCACCGACTGGGCGGCGGTCGCGGTCAAACCCGCTTTGGTCAGGCCGCCGACGAAACCGCGCCGCGAAATTCCCTGCGACAAATATCTGGCAACCAGGTCTCGCATCCTTCGCTCCTTTGGATTCCTGGACGTGGCGCGATCGACGCGTCGCGATTATTTCGGCCCGAAATCGCTGCCCAGGTAATCGGCCATCAGATTGATCTCTTCTGACGTCCATAACCCGCCGCGTCCGATCATGCGATAGATCGCGGCCTCCCATCCGCGTCGATCCTGTCGCTGATCGCGAAACATCGCATCGGTGTGGCATTGGAAGCACTTGCTCATCACCACGCTGCGCCCGGGATGTTGCGCAGCCTGTTGGGTGCCGTCTTGCCCGTGGGCCGCAGCAGCCAACAACAGCGGCGCGAATGCAAGCGCGGCACTGACACCTTGCCGGATGGTCATTGCGCTTCTCTCCAGGCCTTTTGGTCGAACCACATTCTATTGTTTCAATCGGTTCAACGCCGGATTCGCACGGCCGATAGACCCCTTGAATCTTAGTGCATGGCGGTCCTTGGCACCAGTGATCCGTGTTCACCAGACCGCTTCGACAGAAACTCTCGTGATCCAGCCGCCGTCAACCCGACGCGGCCGCCAATCGATGCGCGCAGCGTTTTAGATTTTCTCCACCAGCGCGGCGTCCAGGAGCCGCCGGCATTCCGTCAGGTCGTGGAGCGCAGCCTGTAATTTCTGTACGTCTTCATGGGCAAGCCCGCCCTCCGCAGCCGGCATCGCGCGCGACGAACCGGCACGCTCACTTTCGGAACTCTGCGGTCGTTCGCCGCCCGCAGCCCCGCGCAACAACGGCAACTGCACCGCAGCTGCGCCTTCGGCGGCCACGGCCTCCTCGACTGCGCCATCCTCCTCGGCCGGCTGGCGGGTCGGCTGCGGCGCCCCCGGTTGCCAGACATTCTGCACGAAGCGCACACCCTGCTCGCGCAGCAGACGCTGGACGCCACGGATGGTGTAGCCCTCGCCATAGAGGAGATGACGGATGCCGCGCAGAAGATCGAGGTCGTCCGGTCGATAGTAGCGGCGTCCCCCGCCGCGCTTCATCGGCCTGATCTCGCGGAAGCGGCTTTCCCAGAAGCGCAACACATGCTGCGGAACGTCGAGCTGCTCCGCCACTTCGCTGATGGTCCGGAATGCGTCCGGTGCCTTGTCCACCGCCGCTCTGCTCCCTCAGCCGTGAACTACGCTATTTTCGCAAGTCGGAATCGGCGTTGATGCGCTGCTTGAGGATCGCAGACGGCTTGAACACCATCACGCGGCGCGGCGAAATCGGCACTTCCTTGCCGGTCTTGGGATTACGCCCGATCCTTTGGCCTTTCTTGCGCACCACAAACGAGCCGAACGACGAGAGCTTCACCGTCTCTCCGCGCTCGAGACAGTCGGTGATTTCCTTCAAAACGAGTTCGACGAGTGTGGCCGACTCGGTGCGCGACAATCCCACCTTCTGGTAGACCGCCTCACACAAGTCCGCGCGTGTGACCGTTTTTCCCGTCATCGCCAGCCCCGCCTTCGGCGATCAAGATATCTCTCTGAATTATCAGACGATATTAGCTTGGACCGGAGCGGTCAACGGGCGTGAGGGCAAGATTTCAATTACCCCGTGTCACCACCGCACCAGCACCGACCCCCAGGTAAAACCCCCGCCCATCGCTTCCAGCATGACAAGATCACCGCGTTTGATGCGGCCATCCGCGATTGCCACCGCCAGCGCGAGCGGAATCGAGGCCGCCGACGTGTTGCCGTGCTTTTCGACGGTCGTGACCACCTTTTTCGGAGCGATGCCGAGCTTCTTGGCGGTGTCGTCGATGATGCGTTGGTTGGCTTGGTGCGGCACGAACCAGTCGATATCGTCGGCGGTGTAGCCGGTAGCCTTGAAGGCATCCTCGATCACGTCGGTGACCATCGCCACCGCGTGCTTGAAGACGGCGCGCCCTTCCATGCGAAGATGGCCGACAGTTTGCGTCGAGGACGGACCGCCATCGACATAGAGCTTAGCCTTGTGGCGGCCATCCGAGCGTAGATGCGCGCTGAGGATGCCGCGGTCCTCGCGCGTGCCGGGCTCACGTTGCGCCTCCAGCACGACCGCGCCGGCACCGTCGCCGAACAGTACGCAGGTGGTGCGGTCGCTCCAATCGAGGATGCGCGAAAAGGTCTCCGCGCCGATCACCAACGCACGCTCGAATGCGCCGGTCTTGAACAGACCGTCGACGGTCGCAAGCCCGAACACGAAGCCCGAACAAACCGCCTGCAAATCGAAGGCGGCACCGCGGGTAATGCCGAGACCGGCTTGGACGGAGACCGCGGCCGCCGGAAAGGTATTGTCAGGGGTGGAGGTCGCGAGCACGATCAAATCGATCGATTGCGCATCGAGCCCGGCGGCGGCAAGCGCCGCGCGTGCGGCGGCAAGCGCCATGTCCGAAGTGGTTTCTCCCTTCGCCGCGATGCGCCGCTCGCGAATGCCGGTGCGCTGCGTGATCCACTCGTCGGTGGTGTCCACCATCCGCGACAACTCGGCATTGGTGAGGACTCGGCTCGGCAAATAACTGCCGCAGCCGAGCACCACGGACCGCAGCACGGTCACGAAGCCGCTCCCCCGATAGCGCGCGCGGGAACTGCCTCGCTGTGATGGCGCGTGAGGCTGTGGCCGATCTTGGCGAGCAATTCGTGGCGCACCATGTCGTAGCCGAGATCGACCGCGTAGGCGAAGCCTTCGGCGTCGGTACCACCGTGGCTCTTGATCACGATCCCATTGAGGCCGAGAAAAACGCCGCCATTCGACTTACGCGGATCCATCTTGTTGCCAAGCGCGCGGAACGCACCGCGCGCCAAAACGTAACCGAGTCTCCTTACCCACGTGCGGTTCATCTCGTGCTTGAGGTATTGGCCAAGTTGGCGCGCGGTGCCCTCGGCCGCCTTAAGCGCGATATTGCCGGAAAAGCCCTCGGTCACCACCACGTCCACCGTTCCTTTGCCGATATCGTCGCCCTCGACGAAGCCGACATATTCGAATTGCGGCCATTCCCCCGCGCGGAGCATTTGGCCGGCTTCGCGCACCGCCTCAAGCCCTTTGACCTCCTCGACCCCGATATTGAGGAGCCCGACCGTGGGCCGGTCGAGCCCGAATAACACTGCCGCCATGGCACTGCCCATGGCGGCGAGCTCGACGAGATGCTCGGCATCGCCCCCAATTGAGGCCCCGAGATCGAGCACGACGGACTCGCCCCTGAGCGTGGGCCAAAGGGCGGCGATCGCCGGCCGGTTGATACCCGCCATGGTTCGCAAGTCAAACTTCGCCATGGCCATCAACGCGCCGGTGTTGCCGGCGGAGACGGCAACATCCGCCTCGCCCTTCTTCACCGCGTCGACGGCAAGCCACATTGAAGATTTCCGGCGCCCCTTGCGCAGCGCCTGACTGGGCTTGTCGTGCATCTGCACCACGATGTCGGTATGCACCAGACGCGATGCCGCCTTGAGTTGCGGACGGGCATCGAGGAGCGGCTCCACAGCGACACGGTCGCCGAAAAAAAAGAATTCGATGTCGGGATGGCGGCTGAGGGACAGTTCCGCGCCCGGAACGACCACTGCTGCCCCATGGTCGCCCCCCATGGCGTCGAGCGCAATGCGGACTTTGTGGGGCATGGCACGACAATACCGTGTCGACAGGAGTCACAACAGGGGGGCGGACAATCACCGCTTGTCACCGCCCTGCCCTTTTTTCAGCGCAGCGAGCGCCGCAAACGGATGAGCCGCATCCTCGCCGACAGGCGAGCCCTGGAACGTGGCATCCGGCTTGCGCGGATACGGATCGAGGCCGAGAATCAAAAATTCGGTCGCAATGGCGCCGAGATCGATCCCACCGCCAACCAGCACTTCCGGCACATCAACAGCCGGCACCTCGACCTCTGCGCCGCCGACCAGCGGGAACGCCCCGGCGGGCATGAACACGAGGTCGATCGATTCGTCGATTTCGTTCTCGAGCGGCTCGAGCGTGACCACGCAGATCTGGCCGACGGTGGCCGAGACCCGGCCAACCACGTGCAAGCCGCCGCGCCCATGCAATGTAACGTCGAAGCTGGCCTCCAGTCGGGGCAAGGCAGCGAGGCCGGCACGCTTGGCGACCGCGGCGCGCACCTGGGCATCGGCGACGAGGTCGAAGTGGCGCCCGCTCTCGGGCACATCGCTGAGCGCGAGCGGCACGCTCCAAAGACGTTCGGACCTGCGTTCGGATTTGGTCATTGCCTTATCCTCGTCGATCTCGCGCACAGCAGTACCTGTTCGGGATCGGGAAACGCGAGCTGTGCGCGCTCGAATCCATCCTGAGTGGCCAGCCGACGCACCGCTTCGCGGACATAGACCGCCAGCCGCAAGGCCGGACCGAGTTGCGAGCCGTCGGCAAATACATTGCGGTCCAACGCCGCGGCAAGCGGTTCGTCATCGGGCGCCTCCAGCGCCACCCGATAGGCTGCCTGCCGGCCGTAGAAAGCCTCTCCGATCCTGCGCATGTTTCGCGGCACCGCGAGATCGCCCACCCCCATTTCGCGCATGCTGTCGTCCATGTCCCGGCAGAACTGGTCAAACAACCCTTGGCCGAGCGCGCGAATCGGCACCGCCTCGCTCTCCAGTCGGCGGAGAAACAGCACGGTATGGAGCATGATCATCTCCAGTCGGCCGTTGACCGTATCGGGCACGCCATAGATTTGGTAAAAGGCGGGCAGCCGCGCCTGTGCCACGATCGTGCCATAGAGACACGCGATGGTATTGTCCCGCGGGGTGCGGTGAAACAACTTGAATATCATCGCGTTAGCTCGGCCGCGGAGGTCGGATGCAGGGGCTCGATAGGGAAAACGTGATAGCGCCGATGAGATCAGTGCGCTAGCGCCTGCGACCATGACAGGGGGATCACGAGCTGCATGAATGGACCGACGCGCCCGTTCCGTATGGCCGCCGCCCGCGTTGCGGTGACGGTGGCATTCGGAATCCTGCTCAGCGGCTGCTTTTCGGAGACCTATCAGCGCGGCTACATCGTGCCCGAAGGGGCGCTCGAGCAGCTCCCGATCGGTTCCACCCAAGAACAGGTTTTGATCGTGCTCGGCACGCCCTCAACGGTCGCGACCGTGAGTGGCGAGGCGTTTTATTATATTTCCCAACGCGCCGAGCGATCGATCGGCTTCATGCCCCAACGGGTGATCGATCAGCGGGTCGTGGCGGTGTATTTCGACAAGAATCGGCGAGTGGAGCGTCTCGCCAACTACGGTCTCAAGGACGGCAAGGTCTTTGATTTTGTCAGCCGCGCCACGCCGACTGGCGGCAAGGACGTCGCCTATCTCAACGCGCTATTCAAGATTTTCTAGACCGGCGATGAAGAGGCATCGCCGCGGCGCAGTGTGCTGCGGCGTCGGCGCGCGTCGCATCCCCCCACCGGGAGACGTCAGCGCCAGTGCGCGAGCACGGCGAGCAACAAGAGCGCCACGATATTGGTGATCTTGATCATCGGGTTGACGGCGGGACCGGCCGTGTCCTTGTAGGGATCACCCACGGTATCGCCCGTCACCGCCGCCTTGTGCGGCTCCGAACCTTTGCCGCCGTAGTGGCCGTCCTCGATAAATTTCTTGGCATTGTCCCATGCGCCGCCACCCGAAGTCATCGAAATCGCAACGAACAAGCCGGTGACGATAACGCCGAGGAGCATCGCGCCGACAGCGGAGAACGCCGCTGACTTACCGATCGAACCGCCGCCCGCAATCCAGTAGATCAGGAAATAGACCACGATCGGCGAAAGCACCGGCAGCAGCGACGGAACGATCATCTCCTTGATCGCCGCCTTGGTGAGGAGGTCGACGGCACGGCCGTAATCGGGCTTGTCGGTGCCCTGCATGATGCCGGGCTTCTCACGAAACTGCCGGCGCACCTCCTCGACGATCGCAGACGCCGCGCGGCCGACCGCCGTCATGCCCAACGCACCGAACAGATACGGCAGCAAGCCGCCGAATAAGAGTCCCACCACGACATAGGGGTTGTTCAAGGAGAAATCGAGCTGCACGCCCTGGAAGTACGGATTGCTCGCCGCATTGGCGATGAAAAACTTCAAGTCCTCGTTGTAAGCCGCGAACAGAACGAGTGCGCCGAGACCGGCCGAACCAATGGCATAGCCCTTAGTCACCGCCTTGGTCGTGTTGCCGACGGCGTCGAGGGCGTCGGTCGACTTGCGCACCTCCTTGGGCAGCCCCGCCATTTCCGCGATACCGCCGGCGTTGTCGGTCACCGGCCCGAACGCATCGAGCGCCACGATCAAGCCGGCGAGCGAAAGCATTGTGGTCACGGCGACCGCGATCCCGAACAGGCCGGCGAGTTTGTAGCTGGTCAGGATGCCGGCGATGATGACGATCGCGGGCAGCGCCGTTGCTTCCAGCGAAATGGCCAAACCTTGGATGACGTTGGTGCCGTGGCCCGTAACCGAGGCCTTGGCGATCGACTGCACCGGCCGGAAATTCGTACCAGTATAGTACTCGGTGATCCAGATGATGAGCCCGGTCACGATGAGGCCGACCACGCCGCAGATGAACAGAGATGTACCGGAATAGGACTGCCCCGGCACGGAGCCGAAGCCCACCAGGAGATGGGTGACCAGCGCTACGCCGGCGAGCGAGAGCACGCCGGTGACGATGAGGCCCTTGTAGAGCGCGCCCATGATCGACTGGCTCGCGCCGAGTCTGACGAAGAACGTGCCGATGATGGACGTAATGATGCAGATGCCGCCGATGGCAAGGGGATAAGTCATCATCCTGAGGAGCGTGTCGGCGCCGGCGGTGCGAAAAAAGATCGCCGCCAGCACCATGGTAGCGACCGTCGTCACGGCGTAGGTCTCGAACAGGTCGGCCGCCATCCCGGCGCAGTCACCGACATTATCGCCTACATTGTCGGCGATGGTCGCGGGATTGCGCGGATCATCCTCGGGAATGCCGGCCTCGACCTTGCCGACGAGGTCGCCGCCCACGTCCGCCCCCTTGGTGAAGATGCCGCCGCCGAGACGCGCGAAGATCGAGATCAGCGACGCGCCGAAGCCGAGTGCCACGAGAGCGTCGATGACGGTGCGGTCGTCGGGCGCCATATGGCGCGTGCCGATAAGAAAACCGAAATAGAGGGAGACGCCGAGGAGCGCCAGGCCAGCGACCAGCAGCCCGGTGATGGCGCCGGCTTTGAACGCCAGCTCGAGCCCATCTGCGAGCGAACGGATCGCCGCCTGGGCGGTGCGCACGTTGGCGCGTACGGACACGTTCATGCCGATGAAGCCGGCTACCCCCGAGAGTACCGCGCCGATCAAGAATCCAACCGCCACTGAGGCGCCGAGGAAATACGCGAGGATGAAGAAGATCACGATGCCGACCACGCCGATCGTGGTGTATTGGCGCTTGAGATAAGCTTGCGCGCCTTCGCGCACAGCCGCGGCGATCTCCTGCATCCGCGCGCTGCCCGGGTCAGCCGCGAGTACGGAGCGGATCGTCCAGATGGCGTAGAGGATAGCAAGCACGCCACAAAGGACGATCAGCCAAAGAGCGGTCATTGTTGAAACCCCGGTTGCGGAAGCAGGCCGGACGGAGCGCCCGCCGTGAGTTGAGCCGAGCCTGATGTATCGCCCACGGCGCGGCCTGAAGCGGCGCGGACATTGCCAAAAACGCTTCCGCGACGCAACGCTCGAAAACGCTGTCTATTGTTGGTTCTCAGCGCCCGGCGCTGTTGATCGCCGGCCTCACCCTCGGCAGCGTCCAGGGGCCCGACCCGAACCGCTCTTCTTGCTGCATTTTTCTTACGTCCCGTTCCATCTCGAGACAGGTGAGCCATTCCACGTAGCTCGGGAGGTAGACGCCCGTTCGCATGCACTGCACTTTGTCGGCGGAGGAATAGGTCGCCCGGTCCTTGATGATCTGATCGCGCGCCTTTTGCTCGGAATCGAGGCACGCATTGATGTCCTGCTCGGTTGTGGTTCCACCCATCAGCTTGACCATGGCCCCGGCGGCAAGCTGGCACGTTTTCTGAATATCGATGGTGGGCACCTCTTTGCGCCCTTGCGTCTCGAGCGCCGCGGCGC
>WNFC01000815.1_pt1 | contig 31691 bp, 28 predicted proteins | sample 5400541 | NCBI WGS metagenome assembly WNFC01 (sample SAMN13153342, study PRJNA577476) | soil metagenome | isolation source: 120 cm saprolite under Douglas fir tree site 2 hole 2 replicate 1 | place: USA:California | collected 2015-04-18
CGGCTTCCGCTTCACTATGACGGGACCGCGCTGGAATCGCCATCGAACCAAGGGAGGTCCGGTGAACCGTCCGCGAGCCGCCGACGATTTCGAGACGATCCGCGCCCGCATCGACGAATTGCGCCGCGAGCGCGCGGCGAGCGCCGGGACCGCGATACCCGCTCCGGCAAGCCCCAATTGGGCCGCGGCGAGAGCGATGCCGAGCGCCGCCGCCGCGAACGGATCGAGGGCTCGCCGCCCCCTTGGGTCCCGACGATCTTCGTCAAGAACCCGCGCCGATGATCCGGCGAGACCTTGTAGGGCGGCAAAGCGAAGCGTATTCCGCCAACCCCCGCGAGCTGGCGAAGGGGCTAGTGCTCCGAACTCCGCGAACGACGATCTTGTCACATTGGCGGAATACGCTGCGCTTTTCCGCCCTACGCGGACCGCTTTCGCGGGAATGACGCTGCACAAGATGGACTCAGGTGCGACAGAGGAGAAAGTGCGATGCTGATCGTCGATTCGCAGATCCACATCTGGAAAGACTCCAAGATGTCGGCGCATCACCGGCAGATCCCGACCTATTCGAAAGAGGATGCGCTGAAGGAGATGGCCGAGGCCGGGGTCGATGCCGCGGTGCTCCATCCCCCCAGCACGCTCGGCGAGGCGATGAACACGCTGGCGGTCGAGGCGGTGAAAGCACATCCCGACAAGTTCTGCATCCTCGGGAATTTCGATCTGACGGCGCCGAACCGGCTCGACATCGTCAAGAACTGGCGGCAACGGGCGGGCATGCTCGGCTTTCGTTTTACGTTCAACCAGCCGCACCAGCAGGCCTGGTGGACCGACGGCTCGCTCGATTGGTTCTGGGCCGCCTGCGAGAAGGAAGGGCTGCCGGTCGGGCTGTTGGCGGGCGGCCACATGGCGGCGCTGGGCGCGATCGCCGAACGGCATCCCGGGCTCAAGCTGCATATCGACCATCACGGGCGCGGCGGTGGCGGCGGCGCCGGCACTGACGATGCCGCGTTCGCCAATTTGTCGGAGATGCTGGCGGTCGCTAAATATCCCAATGTCGCGGTCAAGCTCTCTGGTGCGCCGAGCTATTCGAGCCAGCCCTATCCCTATCGCAACATTCACAAATACATTCGCCAGATCTTCGACGCGTTCGGCCCGGCGCGGTGTTTCTGGGGCACCGACATCACCCGGATGCCGTGCAGCTATCGGCAATGCGTGACAATGTTCACCGAGGAGCTGCCGTGGCTCGCCGGCAATGACCGCGATCTCGTCATGGGCCGCGCGGTCTGCGAGTGGATCGGTTGGAAGCACCCGGCGCTCGCGCGCGGCTGATCTGCGGCACTCGGCGGGGAGGTGACATCGGCAGCGTGCGTATCACCAGACACATCGACGCGATGGAGCGCATACCAAGCATGACCAAACGAGCGTTTGCCGGCGGCGCGGTAGGGCTGGCGCTGATCCTCGGCCTCGCGGGCTGCACCAACCCCTATGACCCCGCCCAGCGCGCGGTCGGCGGCGGCCTGCTGGGTGCCGGCACCGGTGCCGCGATTGGCGCGGCCGCGGCCGGCGGCCATGGCGCGGCACTCGGGGCCGCCATCGGCGGCGCCGCCGGCTTGCTCGGCGGCATCGCCACAACCCCGCCGCCGCCCTACTACCCGCCGCAGGCCTATTACCCGCCGCCACCGGGTTATTACGGCGGATACGGCGCGCCGCCGCCGGGCGCCTACGCACCGCCCCCGGCACCGCCGCCGAACTGAGCCGACAAAGAAGCCGTCATCCCCGCAACACGGTGACGGCAATCACCAAGGGCGCTATGATCGGATGCTGCGCCGGCCTAAGCATGCCCGGAGCATAGTCCGGAGATGACGCTGTGGTTGTACGTCTTCCGTTGATTACAACTTTGCTGATGCCTGGGTGAGATCATGATCGGGCCGCCGGGATTGCCGAAAATCGGCCGCCAAGTGTTTCGTTTTGCTGGTTCGCGGGCGCCTTCACGCTTTCGATTGCAGCCCTTGAAATGGGTGGCCGCGTTCTACTTTGCCGGGGTGCTCGCGCATTTCGGCCACCACATGGCGTTCGACCTGCCTGCCGGGATCGATGCATCGCTCGGCGAGGCGCTGATCAGCGCCCCGACGAGCCTGGCGTGGCCCGCCGATCTGATCGGGACCTTGATGACCATGAGCTGAGCGCCCGGCTCAGGGCGCTCGCGGCGGCGAACCGGGCCGGTTCGGCGGGCCACGGCTGCGCCTGCGCACGACCCGGTAGCCGACGGCCAAAATCAACAACAAGAGGAGCCCGCCGACCACCCAGACCGGCGAGAGCGGCTCGCTCTCCACCGTACTGCCGACCCGAACTGTCACCCGGGCGATTTCGTTCCCACCATGGGCCTCGGCACTCCACAACCCGTCGGTGTTGGCGGAGAACTCGAACTTGCCGGTGCTGTCGGTGCGCCCGGTCAGCGCCGGCCGGCCCGGCTCGCCCGGGGCGAAGACGCGTACTTCGGCGTCGGCGATCGGCTTGCCGTCCGCCGTCGCGAACTGCACCGTGACGGTGTGCCGCGCGAACGGGTCGAGCGCCATAGCCGGCATTGACCACAGCGCCACGAGAAGGGAAGCCGCGCGGGCGGCTTGGCGGAGGCGCGAAGACAAGACACTCTGCATTGCGGCGAGACGATACGGGATCAGAGCGATGAAGATAGTGATCTTCGGCGCCGGGGCGGTCGGCGGCCATGTCGCGGCACGGCTCGGGGCCGGTGCCGATGCCGCGGGGATCGAGGTCGCGGCGGTGGCGCGCGGCGCCCAGCTCGCCGCGATCGCCGAGCGCGGGATCACGCTGTGGATCGGTGCGGAACGCCACTGCGCCCGGGTCCGCGTCACCGACCGGCCCGAAACTCTCGGGGTCCAGGATGTCGTCTTCGTCGCGCTCAAATCGTCGGTGCTCGCCGAAGCCGCGCCGGGAATCGCGCCGCTGATCGGCCCCGACACCAGCATCGTCTTCGCAATGAACGGCATCCCCTGGTGGTACCTCCATCGCTGCCCCGAGAACGGCCTGCCGCCGCCCGATTTGTCGCGGCTCGATCCGGGCGGGGTGCTGGCGCGCACAATCGGGCTCGAACGGGTGATCGGCTGCATGATCAACTCGGCCAACGAGGTCGTCGAGCCCGGGGTCATCCGCAACTCGCCGGGAACGCTCAACAAGTTCACCCTGGGCGAGCCCGACAGCACGGTGTCCAGCCGGGTCGAGGCGATCGCGGCGGCTTTCGAGCGCGCCGGCGTCGCCGCCCCGATCAGCACGAGTATTCGTGTCGAGATCTGGGACAAGCTGTTGCGCAACCTCAGCACCAGCCCGATCTGCGCACTGACCGGCGAGCCGATCGGGGTCATCGGCCGGCACGACGAGCTCGTTGATCTCGCCCGGGCGCTGATGGCAGAGGGCCTCGCCACGGCGCGGGCGCACGGCATCACCCCCGAGGTCACGGTCGAACGCGCCTACGGAAGGCGGCCGAGCTCGCCGCACAAATCCTCGATGCTGCAGGATTTCGAGCGCGGCCGCCCGCCCGAGATCGACGGCATCCTGACAGCGGTGCAGGCCTTCGCCCGGGCCGCCGGCATCGCGACGCCGCATCTCAACACCGCGACCGCGCTGGTGATCGAAAAGGCGCGCAAGGCGGGGCTTTATCCAGCGGATTGACGGACCGCGGCCGTCTCGGCCGCATGCGGGCGGGACGCCCGCGGTCCCTGGTACTATGCCGGTTCGCCCAAAAACGCCGCGAGGAGAAGGCGTGCGGCGGCGGCTGGGGTGCGCGTGCCGGCGGTCACCTCGTGCTCGACCGCGGCGAGGCGGGCGGCGATTACCGGCGCGGTGCGGAAGCGCTCGATCAGCGCATCGCCGATTTCGGCCCACAGCGCAGCGCGCGCCTGCTCGGCGCGGCGCCGGCCCCAGGCGCCGGTTGCCTGGAGCGCGGCGCGGAAGCGGGCGACATCGTCCCACACCGCGTCGACCCCGCTGCCGGTCAGGGCCGAGACCGCGCGCGCCGTCGCTTGCCATTCGGGCCCGGCCGGGCGGATGAGGCGCAGTGCGTTGGCATAGTCGGCGGCGGCCCGGGTCGCGTGATCGAGCAGCGCGCCGTCCGCCTTGTTGACCAGCACCAGATCGGCCAGCTCGACGACGCCGCGCTTGATGCCCTGCAGCTCGTCGCCGGCGGCGGGCGGCAGGATCAGGAGGAACATGTCGACCATGTCGGCGACGGCGGTTTCCGACTGCCCAGCGCCAACTGTCTCGACCAGCACCGTGTCGAAGCCGGCCGCCTCGCACACGAGGATCGCCTCGCCGGTGCGGCGGGCGACGCCGCCCTTCTGCTTGCCGGCCGAAGACGGGCGGATGAAGGCCGCCGGCGCGCGCGTCAGCTCGGCCATCCGCGTCTTGTCGCCGAGAATGGCGCCGCCGCCGCGTTGCGACCCCGGATCGACCGCGAGCACGGCGATGCGGTGCCCGCGCGCGATGCCGTCGAGGCCGAAGCGCTCGATAAAGGTCGATTTGCCGGCGCCGGGCGGCCCGGTGATGCCGATCCGCGTGGCCTCGCCGGTCGCCGGCAACAGCGCCGCGATCAGCGTCTCGGCGGTCGCGCGGTGGTCGGGGCGAGTCGATTCGACGAGGGTGACGGCGCGGGCGAGCGCCCGCCGATCGCCGCGCCGGACTGCGGCGGCGAGGTCGTCAGCCGTCGCGCGATCCGGTGCCGCCTCATCCTGCGTCCTTCGAGACGCGCCCGTTGGGCGCTCCTCAGGATGAGGATAAGCCTTTGATGGCATTAAGAAAGATCCTCATCCTGAGGAGTCCGCGCGGTGGGCGTCTCGAAGGACGCGCAGCACCGACCCAGCGCTTCTCCTCTCCATCAGTTCGCCGCGAGTGCCGCTTCGCGCGCCGCGGCTTCCTGCTGGCGCGCCCACATCGCGGCATAGACGCCGCCCTTGGCGAGCAGCTCGCGATGATGCCCGCGCTCGACGATGCGCCCGCCGTCGATCACGAGGATCTGGTCGGCGTCGACGACGGTCGACAGGCGGTGCGCGATCACCAGCGTCGTGTGGTTGGTCGCGACCTCGGCGAGGCTCGCCTGGATCTCGCGTTCGGTCTTGGTGTCGAGGGCCGAGGTGGCCTCGTCGAAAATCAGGATCTTCGGGGCCTTGAGAACGACCCGGGCGATCGCGACGCGCTGCTTCTCGCCGCCCGACAGTTTGAGACCGCGCTCGCCGACCACGGTCTCGTAGCCGTCGGGGAGGCCCGCGATGAAATCATGGATGTGGGCGCGCCGGGCCGCGGCCTCGATCTCGGCGCGGCCGGCGCCGGGCCGGCCATAGGCGATGTTGTAGTAGATCGTGTCGTTGAACAGCACCGTGTCCTGCGGGACGACGCCGATCGCGCGGCGCAAGCTGTCCTGCGTCACCTCGCGGATGTCCTGGCCGTCAATCTCGATCGCGCCCTCATCGACGTCGTAGAAGCGGAAGAGGAGGCGCGCGATCGTCGATTTGCCGGCGCCGCTCGGCCCGACAACGGCGAGCGTGCCGCCGGGCGGGACCACGAAATCGACATCGCCGAGGATCGCGCGACGCGGATCGTAGCGGAAATCGACATGGCGGAAGACGACCGCGCCGTGGCCCACCGCCAGCGCTGGCGCGCGCAGCCGGTCCTCGATATCGGGGATGACCTTCAAGAGCGCCATCATCTGCTCGAGATCGGTCAGCGACTGCTTGATGTTGCGGTACACCACGCCGAGGAAGTTGAGCGGTATGTAAAGTTGCAGCAGGTAGGCGTTGACCAGCACGAAATCGCCGACCGTCATCCGGCCCGCTGCGACCCCCTCAGCAGCGAGGGTCATCACCCCGATGAGGCCGCCCGCGATGATCACGCCCTGGCCGACATTGAGCAGCGCCAACGTCGTCTCGCTCCTGACCGCGGCGCGCTCATAGCCTCGGAGCGCGCGGTCGTAGCGCTCGGCCTCGTGCGCCTCGTTGGCGAAGTACTTGACGGTCTCGAAGTTGAGGAGGCTGTCGACCGATTTGGTGTTGGCTTCGCTGTTGCGGGTGTTCATCTCGCGGCGGAAGCGGATGCGCCAGTCGGTCATCAGAAAGGTGAAGCCGATGTAAGTAACGATCGTCGCCAGGGTGACGGCGGCAAAGGCCCAGCTGTAGAGGCGCCAAAGGATCCCGCAGACGACGACGATCTCGAACACCGTCGGGACGATGTTGAACAGCATGAACGAGAGGAGGAACTCGATTCCCGCCGTGCCGCGCTCGACGGCACGCGCCAACCCGCCGGTGCGCCGCTCCAGATGAAAGCGCAACGATAGAGAGTGGATGTGGCGGAACGCCGCCAATGCGATCTGCCGCACCGCGCGCTGGCCGACCTTGGCGAAGACCGCGTTGCGCAGCTCGTTGAAACTCTGCGACAGGACCCGCGCGCCGCCATAGGCGAGGATCACCGCGATCGGCACGGCAATCGCCCCGGGGCTCTTCACCGAAAGCGCATCGACGGCGTCCTTGTAGAAAAACGGGATCGCGATATTGACGAGCTTGCCGGCGATCAATAGCGCCAGCGCCAGCACGACGCGGGCGCGCAGCTCCAGCGAATCGCGCGGCCACAGATAGGGGCCAAGCCCCTTCAATGCGCGCAGCCCCTGGCCGAGCCGCTCGTCCGGCTCGGGCAGGCCGGAGGTCGACGATGCGCCGACCATGCGCGGGCCGTGCGGGTTCATCATTCGGCCGGCCCCAACGGCGGTTGCGGGCGCGGGGCGCGCGGGCCTGGCGCCACCGGGCTCGTAGCCATCGGAGTCGGCGCAGTAGACAAGGGGCGCGGCAACCGCCAGGCGATCAACAGCGCGCCGCCGACCAGCAACGCGCCGGCAAGAAACGGACTGCCCCGGCCGAGCACGTTGAACAGCGCGCCAGCGATCAATGGTCCAAGCACCCGCGACAGGGCGGTAACCGACTGCGCGACTCCGAGCACCTCACCCTGCTGGTCCGCTCCGGCGCGGCGCGAGATCAGGCTGTTCAGCGACGGCTGCATGGCGCCCATCCCGAGCGACAGCGCGCTCAGCGAGAAGAGCAGCGGCGGCAGAGCTCGCGTGAACGGCAGCGCCACCAGCCCGATCGCGATCAGCCCCAACCCGGCAATCACCAGCCGCTCCTCGCCGATCCGCCGGGTCAACGGTCCGATCAGAACGCCCTGCATCAATGCCAACAACAACCCGCAATAAAAGAACACAAAACCGATCGGCCGCGGCCCCCAGCCGAATTGCGCGATCGCCCACCAAGCGAATGTCGTCTCCATGCCGGAAAAGGCAAGGATCGCCAGGAAGAAGACTACCAGGAGCCGAGCCAAAACCGGTCGGGCGAAGGCCTCTCGCGCCGCCGCCACCCGGCCGCGCGCCGCGAAGCCATGTCCCGGCGAGCGGCTTTCCCGCAGCGCGAAAATGACGCCCAGACAGGCGATCAACGACAACCCAGCCGCGATCAGCGCAGGGGTCTGCAGATCGGCCGTGGCCAGATCATCGCCAGCGATGACCCCGCCCAAAACCGGCCCAATGATGAAGCCGAGACCGAAGGCGGCGCCGATCATCCCCATCCCTCTGGCGCGATCTTCCGGCGCCGTAACATCGGCGATGTAGGCCTGCGCCGCGGCGATGTTGCCGGCGCAGGCGCCGGCAAAGGCGCGCGCGGCAAACACCATCCATAGCCGGTCGGCAAAGGCGAGCCAACCATAGGCAACGACTGCCGCCGCCATGCTCACCATCAGCACCGGTCGGCGGCCGACCCGATCGCTGAGCCGCCCCCACAGCGGCGCGGTCACCATCGCCATCAGCGAGAAGGTGGCGAACAATGTCGTCATTTGCAGTGGCGTGGCGGCGAATCGCTCCGCGTAAAACGGCAGCAATGGGATGACCAGCCCGAACCCGACCAGGTCGATAAAGACGATGAGGAAAAGGATTGGCATGCGCGCGCTGTTGATAACGCGCGAGCGCTCCGCTGAACAAGAGCCGATCGACGCCGCCGCGCCAGATTGCCCCCGCGCCCGAATCGGTGCCCCGCTCGGCGTGCCGCAACCTGAGCGCGCGGGGATTGTCGGTGAAAAACAACCGGGGAGGGATGTTAGACACGCGTCTTGCCTAACATTTTTGGGTAGTGGATCCGCACTTTTTTGCTGCTCCCGCCCGGAATACGCCGGAATTGTGCAAATTTCGCGTGGATCTTGCTCGGGAAAGTCTGTCAAAAGCCGGTGCTGTTAATTGCCCTTTAACTGCCATCAGGTTTTCTAGGTGGCACCCAATCAACCGAGGAGACCTTGCGATGGGCGCTTTGCATGACCTTTTCCGCCGGAACTCGTTGCTGACGAACCTGCTGTGCGACGAGGAGGGGGCAACCGCAATCGAATACGGTCTGATCGCCGCCCTGATCGCGGTCGCCGCGATCGTCGCGATGCAGGCGGTTGGCACGAGCCTCACCTCGACCTTCAACACCGTCGCGTCGGATCTGTAGCCGACCGGAGCCCGAGGCTTCCCCGGCAACCGCCGGGGATAAGCCTCATCCGGCGTCCAGCAGCGCAGCCTTGAACCGGACGCGGCATGCGGCCGGGTCGAGGTTGCGTTTGTAGGGCGGCGGGTCGTCGGGCTTGACCCTGAGCACGACGAAGGCGGTGCCGTTGCCTTCGCGCAGCAGGCGCGCGCCGTCGGCGAGTTCCGTTTCGAGCGACACCGTGCGAGTCCGTTTGATCCCGCTTCCGATCGCGATCTTTTCGAGATCGACGCCGAGGCTGGTGTGGCTCTTCTGGTACCCGGTCTCGCCGTAATGACCGTTATCGACACAGACGATCGCCAGGTTCGGCGGGTTCAGCACGGCGATCGTCGCCAGCGCCCCGACATTCATCAACAGCTCGCCGTCGCCGGTGGCGACCAGCACCCGCTTGTCGGGCCGCGCCAGGGCGAGGCCGAGCCCGATCATCGCGGCACCACCCATCGCGCCGGCCATCGTATAGATATGCGCACCGTCATGGGTCAACGCGGCGATGTCGCGCGCCGTCCCGGCGAGCCCGGTCACGAAGAGGAAATCCTCGTGCCGGCCGATGAGCGCCGGCACCGCCTCGCGCCGGTCGAGGATGAAACCCGCCGCGATCGCCGCGGCCATGTCGACGCCTTGCGGATAGCTCGCCATCACACCCTCCCTCAGAACGCCTTGGCGCCGAGCAATTTCTGGGTCAGCAGCACGGCGACCGCATTGCCGCCCTGGAACACCATCGTCAAGGCCGCGTCGACCGTCGGGACCACCTCCTCGGGCTGCTCGATGCGCAGGCAGATGACCCCCATCGCCCGCAGCACCGGCTCGACCGCCTGACCCATCGGGTACTGCCACGGGTTCCCCTCACCGAAATCGCCGCGCATGCTGACCAGGGTCAGCAACGGGAAATGCCCGCCCTTCATCAGGGACAGCATGTTGACGCAGTTGCCCGTGCCGCTCGACTGCATCAGCAGCACGCCGCGCGCGCCGCCCAGATCGGCGCCGGCGAGCAAGGCAACGCCTTCTTCCTCGGTGGTCAGTGCCACCGATTGCGCGCCGGGATCCGCGAGCGAGCGGTCGATCAGGATGCGGTGCCCGGCATCCGGCACGTAGGCAAACTGGGTGACGTTGTTGCGCCGCAGCAGATCATAGATCTCGTCTTGCCAGCGTGCCGCGCCGCCGTTGCTGTCGGCCATCTTCACATTCTCCGCTTGGGCATGCTCGGGGCCGGTCAAACCTCGCGCCAAGCCGAGCCGAACGCAACCCCGCAATGGCGCGCGGTCAACCGCCCGCGGCGGCCGGAAGCCGGGCGGGGACCGCCGGCGAGCGCAGGCGGCGACAGCGTCGGGTGATCACGCCGAGCAACAGGATCAGCGCGAGCGTGGCCAGCGGAAATTTGGAGGTTCCCGCGACCAGCGTGATCGGGGCGATCAGCGTGAGGATCATGACCAACACTTCGCCGGTCCTAAACGCATCCCCGGCGCGCTCCCGCTCCACGACGACCCAGATCACCGCGGTGGCGACGATCGGCATGTCATAAACAAAGGCATAGGGTGTCGCCAGGAAGGCCGCGACCAGCAGCCCGGCACCGGCGAGTTGCTGCGGACCGGACCGGAAGAGGGTCCAAACGATCGCCGCCGCGGCGGCTGTTGCCGCCCATTGCGCCAGTTGCGCGCTCGCGGGCGCGACGCCGAGCTGCAGCAAGGCAACGAGGATCGTTGGCATCAAGTGCATGACCTGGCTGCTCTCGGCGGCGAACTGGCGCGAGAAACCGGGAAGGGAAACCGCCCAGCTCGGCCAGATCGTGGCACCGAATAAGAGGCTCGTCGCAACGACGAGCAGGATCGCGGTCACCCCGGCGACGGTCACCGTGCGCCACAGCCCGGCCGCGACGAGCGCGACCGGAACCAGCAGCCCGAGCTGCGGCTTGTAGGTCAACAACCCAAGCAGCACGCCGCCGGCGACCGGGTGGCCGGCGGCCAGCCGCAAGCCACCGGCCAGCAGGGCTCCGGCGAGAAAGCCGTTCTGCCCCGACACGATGGCGATCGCCGTGGTCGGCGCCGCCAACCCGGCGAGTACCGCCGGCGATCGCCAATTCGCGCCGACGGTCGCCCAGAGATAGAGCGGCAGGGTGACCGCGATCAGCGCAGCGCAGGCGAGCCATCCGGGAAGCTGCCCGAGAGGCCACACGACCAGCAGGAAACTCGGCGGATAAGGGAACGAATAGATGGCCCCCGGGTCCATGCCCAGCGCCAGCTGCGCCGAACGCAGAGCCAATGGGTCGTAGATCGCTACCGCGGCGTGATCGCCCAGGAAACGGCCAAAGCTCCACAGCGCGAAGGAATCACCGAACCCGTTGGGCCAGCCTCTGGCGACGGCGACGGCGACGAAGGTCGCGCCATAGGCGGCAAACAACGCTAGGGAAATGCCGGCGAGCAGCCGAAACTTGCCGCTGGCGGGCCGCCAGCTCAGTGCCGCGGCAAGATCGGCGGTGGTCGCGGGCATCCGCCCGGCGCCCTGCTCTGTGCTCATGGCAGACCGGATAATTTTTTCCGAAGACGGTGCGATCCTGGCGGGCGGTCGTTGCAAAATCGTTACCGCGAAACGCCGCGATCCGGGTTCGCACCATCGAAAATCATCGTGCGCGAGAAGACCGCGCCTGACATGCGCGGAACTATCATGGTAAACTCGCGGGCGAAAGCTTGGCGGCGACCGGGCCGCGACGGAGGGGAAGATGAAGGTCAGAATCGAGTGGTGCAAGCCCTGAAACTATGAACCGCGGGCCCTCCGTGCGAGGGCGAGATTGGTTGAGCTTTATGGTGCCGATGTCGAGTTGGTGCCCGGGGTGGGCGGTGTGTTCGAGATCACCGTAGACGGTAAGCTACTGTTTTCGAAGAAGCAAACCGGGCGGTTTCCGACCGATGAAGAGGTCGATGCGGTGGGCGCCGGAGGGGTTGGGGCGCGGTAATGGCGCCGGCGGATCCTCGCCGCCAGAGCGAAAGCGGCGGCGGTAGCATCGATCTGCTGCCAGCGCGCAACCGCTCGCGCGCTGCGCGATGCAGCGGCCCTGAATGACACCGCCAGGTGTTATACTGAGATGGTTTTTGGCGGCAGCGTCTTGTGCGGTCGAAGGCACTGTGGCATCGTTGGATCGCTGGCTTTAAGGCTTTGGCAAGCTTTGGCGTGCATGGTGGAAGGGTCAGCGGCCACAGGAGGAATTGAATGTTTGCCACACTGGTCAAGTTATGGAACAACGAGGATGGAGCGACCGCCATCGAATACGGGCTGATTGCCGCCTTGATCGCGGTCGCCGCGATCGTCGCAATGCAGGCGGTCGGAACCAGCCTCACGTCGACCTTCAACAACGTCGCGTCAAAGCTTTAACGATCGGCGATTTCCGTCGGTTTCGCGCCACGCTAGGCCTACCAACGGCGGCGCCTAGAGTGGTAGCCGAGGAGCCAGCCGCCACAGGAGAACTTGAATGTTTGCCACACTGATCATGCTTCTGAAGAATGAGGACGGGGCGACAGCGATCGAATACGGCCTGATCGCCGCCTTGATCGCGGTTGCCGCGATTGTCGCAATGCAGGCGGTCGGAACCAGCCTCACGTCGACCTTCAACAACGTCGCGTCGAAGCTTTAACGATCGGCGATTTCGGTCGGTTTCCACCACACTCGGCGGCGCCTCGGCGCCGCCGAGTGTGATGTGTTATGTGTGTTACATTTTCCGACCGCGGAGACGTAGGACCGCGCTTCTATCGATCCGATGAGATCGATCAAAACGCCGTACGGAAGATCCTCGGGATTTCCACGACCGGTCCCTTAAAATCGGGAAATTGGAAGATGCCGGAGCGCTCGCGGGCCTCCTGCAGCAATCGTGCGATCTCCGAGTCGAATGCGAAATCCCGCGCACCCAGCCGTCGCAACTGATTGGCCGGATCCAGAAAAAACTCGCGCACAAACCGCTCATCGTCATAGCGGTGGTGAGCCCCATGGCTAGCCGCTACGTCGGCTGCCGACCAGGGCAGTTGTTGCACAACATGTTGGCGGCGTAGTGCTTCGTCTTTGTCGATTTGCTTGATGTGGAACAGATAAAGGTCTTTATCGATATAGGGGCGCCGGTTGCAGTTATGGAACCCCGGCTCCCATGTCAAGGCGACTCGGGTGACCACGGGCTTACACATCGTTGAGCGAAATTGTCCGTATTGGCGCTGCAACAATAGTGGCCGGGTAAAGTCAATGGCAGGCTCAATATCGGCAATGTGGAGCACATCGATCCCAACCGGCGAGGCGTAAGCATACGTCTGATCCCGCAAATACGTGTCCAGCTTGGCTGATTTTGCCGGGTCGGGAACGAGCAGTTCATCGCAATCGGTGTAAATCACGATGTCGTAGTATCGTAGAAATCCCTGTTGCAGCGAATTGATAAAAAAGGTCCGGTCACCCTCGTCCAGCTCGTCCCTCGGCAACGGGATTTTATGGGCGCCATACAATAGGGCCGTACTTCCATCATCACTTGAATGGTCGATGACGAACAAATTGGCGCTGGGCGCAATTCGGCGATAATGACGCAGCCATATCGGGAGGTTGGTGCTCTCGTTATACACCATTGTCATGATGGCGATTTTGCCGGCCTTTCCCGAATGCAGAGTAGGCGCGGCGCGGGACGACGGGTTCACGCCGTCTTCCGAAAGTATACCTGATAAAGCGGCAGGCCGCCCCACAGCGCGACCTTCCGGGTAAATAGCCGAGCGAATGCGTCGACCGCGAGCCGCGGCATCGCAAGGAGGTCCTCGCTTCCATGCGGCACGTCACTCCACAGGTAATCGTCAACAATAATCCAACCGCCTATTGCACATAACCGATAGGCGATGGCCAAATCACCAAGCACCTCTGGAGCTTCATGGCTGCCATCGACAAAAATAAGATCAAAATAATTTTGGTAGCCATTGACCAAGAGAGCGGCCAACATCTCAATCGACCTGCCCTTAAGTTTTTGTACCTTGACGGAGTTCGCGGTCCCTCTAATTGCACGTTGAATATTACGATTGAATCGCTGCTCCACCGCTTCCATATCGAATTCATTGTGATCGGCGCCGCCCGCCCAGTCATCGATACAGAAGACTTCGAGCGGTGCGGTCTTGCTGAAATGGTCAATCATCGTGCAGGCCGAACGGCCTTCGAACGAACCGATTTCCAGAATTTTGGCAATCCTCTGATCAGCGGTGAGAGTCAACCAATTTGGCCAGTACTCCGAGAACCAATCTACTGTAAATTCGTACCTGTCATCCATTATCTACATGCCTTGACGGACACGATGCGCGCAATTTCCCCGCCCGGATCGCAGGAATAGCGTTTCCGCTTGGGGTCGGCAAGCCGTCAACTGTCGCCCCTCGGGGGTCGCCGTAGCGTCAATCCGTCGCCGATCGCGATGTCACCGCCCTCGACGATTTCAGCATAGACCCCCATCAGATTGTGCCCGAAGCCGCGTTGCAGGGCGCCGACGATATCGAGGTCGCGCTCGGCCGTCGCCGGGTTGACCTGGGTGGCCGCGCACCGCGTGATCGCGGCGATCACCCTGAGGCGCGCACCACCAAGCGCCATCTCGGATCCGAGCCAATCGAGCTCGCTCCAGGCCGGCGCCCGATCGAGGTAGACATTGGCGCGGAAGCGTAGCGGATCGACCGGGGCGTCTACGAACGTTTCGAGCGCGGCGATGCTCGCATGGTTGATCAGCGATACATATTTGTCGGTCGTCGCATCGGGCTTCTTGCGCGCATCGGCAAAGGCATGGCCTGCCGCCTCGACGACCCGCAGCGGACCCTCGACCGCGGGCCCCAGGAAATCCGCCAGAAACTCGCTGACGACCCGGCACCCTTCAGGCTCACCGAGGCGCGCCTGCACGGCGACGATTCCGGCGTGCTCGATGGTCAGTTCGCCGGTCTGCGGATCGAAGCTTGTCTTCAGCCGAGCCAGCTTTTCATCACGCATCAGCATGATGAAATGGGTCTTCGACAGCCATTCCGGGCGCTCGGGATCGAAGCGGGTCGCGGCCAGCGCGATCGCGAAGCGGCGGTCGTGCGGCAGGCATTCGCGGGGCGCGACCGCGACCCGCGCCAGGGGCTCGGCGCTCAGCCCTTTGACCGGATACCGGTAGATCGTGGCAATCGTTGCGGCCTCGCTCATCGCGCCCCTCGTTGGCAACCCGGTCCGCCTCGGTTATACCTCAACCACGCGATGCGCGTGGGGATTGCCTCGGAGAAACGATGTCGGACGCTGAATCAGCGACGCGAGACTGGGCCGACGCAAAACCCAGCGACCGGGCCACTCGGTCAAGGCCGCTCGCGCGGCTCATTCGGTGCCTCAAGATCGCTGGGGTTTCCGTCGGGCTGACGGCGGCCGCGATCGGCTTCTATTGGGGGGTTCTCCAATATGAGGGCAATCTTCATGCGGTCGGTGCGGGGATCCTCTACCGTTCGGCGCAGTTGAGCAAAAGCGACACGCGCTGGGCGGTTCGGCAATATGCGATCAAATCGGTACTCAATCTGCGCGGCGCGCATGCCGGGCAGGCCTGGTACGACGACGAGATCGCGGCGGCCGGCGAGCTTGACCTCGCGCATTTCGATTACCCGCTATCGGCGAAGCGCTTTGTGACTAGCGACCAGATCGGGGAGATCCTCGACATCGTGCGCAAGGCACCAAAGCCGCTCTTGATCCATTGCAAATCGGGAGCGGACCGCTCGGGCCTCGTCGCGGCGCTCTATCGCTTTAGCGAAACCGGGGCGAGCGCGGCCGAAGCGGACCGCGAGCTGTCGCTGGTTTACGGCCATTTCCCGTATTTGATGAGCCGGTCAGGCGCGATGGATGCCAGCTTTTGGGCATTTGTCCACAGCAGGGACCGTGCCACGGCCCGATAATTTTTCATTCCGGCCGAAAGCGCTTCTTGTGTCCTACGAGGCGCTGACGCGGCAGATAGATCCCCTTGGTCGGGTCGTCGATGACCTTGCCGATAACCCATCCTTTGCGATCGTATTTTTCGAGTATCGATAGAACCGGCCCGACATCTGCTTCGCTGACAATTACGCAAAATCCCACGCCCATATTATAGACTTCGAACATTTCGGCCGTGCTGACGTCGCCATATTGTTGGATCATTTTGAATATTCCCGGCGTCTCCGGCATTTCGTCGATGACGAAACCGGCGCGCGGGTGCTCAACGCGGTTCAAATTGAGCAGGCCGTCGCTCGTAATGTGCGCCAAAGCTTTGACGCTCGGTACCTGCCGCAGAATTTCCATGACTTCGCGAACGTAAATCAGGGTTGGGCGGAGCAATTCGTCGCCCAAAGATGCATTTGACCCAGGAACCGGATGATCCAACAAAAGGGGCTGGTCTCGCTTGAAGAGGGCTTTGCGTGCGAGGGTCAGCCCGTTGCTGTGGATCCCGCTGCTTTGAATGCCGATAATCCGGTCTCCGGGTTCGAGATGGCGCCCGGTCAGAATTTTGTCGAGCGGCACGGTGCCCACGGCCGTGCCTGCCAGATCAAAGCCGTGGACGACATCTTCGAGCTGCGCCGTTTCCCCGCCCGAGATCGAAATGCCTGCCTGCTCGGCGCCATCGACCAACCCGATCGCAATCGCCTCGAGGATCTGGGCGTTTGCCTGCTCTACGGCAATGTAATCGACCAGTGAGATCGGCTGTGCTCCGACGCAGATCAGGTCATTGACATTCATCGCGATGCAATCGATGCCGATCGTATCGTAGCGTTGCATCAGTTGGGCGATGATGACTTTGGATCCGACGCCATCGGTGCAAATCGCCAACCCAATGCCGCCAATGTCGATGACATTTGCAAAGTAGCCGATCGGGAGTTGAACGCCGCCGACCCTGCCCCGAGGCGGCCAGGTCCGGGTAATCCGTTGGATCAAGCGGGTGAGACCGATATCGGCTTCATCGGTATCGACACCGGAATCGCGATAGGCGGCATGTGACGTCGAAGGATGATTTGTCGTCATGCGGGCGCTCTCGATGGCTCGTCAGCCACGCCCCGACAAATGGTCATTTCCATCTTGCCCTGCCAGCCTGGATCGATCGAAGTCAGCCGTACTACCATATATTGAGATCGGCGACAATCTAATGACTATATTTTGATACGCTGCGAGAATGCCGGCTATGGTTGCAGGTCCAGCGATACAGGTGGAGGTTCCGCAAGCCCCGGCGTTCCGCAAAAGAAATTGGCCGAACCCGAAGGCTCGGCCAAGTTTGAACAGGGAGGCTTCACGTCTAGGAGACGTAAGGATCCGAAGACCCTCTTTCCGGGCGCAAGTCCCGGAAACTTGTTCGGGGCTTTTCAGCCCAAAAACTGTCGGCGATTGAGTATCGCGCGGGTCGGAATATCGCGGTTTGCGGGACTCATCACCAACGGGAATTCGGTCTGGCTCGTCTGCAAAAACCGCAATGCTGTCGGCGGGCCGCAAAGGACCCGCGTCAACTCGCCGCAGTCAGCCTTTAGCTCAATCGGCCCTCGGCTACTTTGCGCAATAGAAAATCGCGAAACACGCTGATCCGCTTCGACGAGCGCAGCTCCTCCGGATAGACGAAATAGGCCTCATTCGGCGGCCCGGACAGCTCCGGGAGGACGCGTACCAGACTGCTGTTCTCGGCGGCGACAAAATCGGGCAACGAGGCAAGACCAAGGCCGCTATTTACCGCCCGCAGCTTGCCGTAGGTGTTGTTGACGGCGAGGATCGGCCGGCGGTCGCGCCCAGGCTTGGCGCCGGTATCGAGCAGCCAGTTCACGCCCGGCGACGGCGGTCGGGCATCCTCGCCGTAAACGATCAGGCGATGATCATCGAGATCCTCGGCGCGTTGCGGCGTGCCGAATTTCTTGAGGTATTCGGGCGCGCCGTAGATATGCACCTGGACGCTGACGAGATGGCGCTGGATCAGGTCGGGCTGGCGCGGCGGGGTCATGCGGATCGCGACATCTGCCTCGCGCATCGACAGGTCGAGCTCCGTATCGTCGACGACGAGGCTGACCTGGATCTCGGGGTAGAGGTCGAGAAATTCGCGGATGCGCGGGGTCAGCCAGATCGAGCCGAAATCGACGGTCGTCGTGATCTTCAACGGTCCCTTCGGCCGGTCCTTCGATTCCGAAATCAGGCTTTCCGACATCGCCAGCTTGGCGAAGACCTCGCGCGCGGTGCGGAACAATAATTCGCCCTGCTCGGTCAGGATGAGACCCCGCGCATGCCGGTGAAACAGCGGCACGCTAAGGCTTTCCTCAAGCGCGCTGATCTGCCGGCTGACCGCGGACTGGCTCAGATTGAGCGCCTCGCCGGCATGGGTGAAGCTGCCCGCCTCGGCGACCGCATGAAACACCCGCAACTTGTCCCAATCCATCGCCATTTGCTTGCCTTCCGGGAGTCCCCTCCCCGCGCGCCCGCCCGCTTCGCAACCCCTATTCGGCGGCGCGCGCTGCCGCAGTATCCTCCTGGGCGGCGAGAAACTTCTCTGCCTCCAACGCCGCCATGCAGCCCAGCCCCGCGGCGGTCACCGCCTGACGGAACACCTTGTCCTTGACGTCACCAGCGGCGAACAACCCCGGGACCGTCGTCGCCGTCGAATCGGGCTCGGTCAGGATGTAGCCCTCCGCATCGAGCGGCACCCGGCCGCCGACCAGCTCGGTGACCGGGGTGTGGCCGATCGCGATGAAGACGCCGTCGCAGGCTCGTTCGCTGACCGCGCCGGTGCGCAAGTTGCGTAGCCTGACACCGGTGACCTGCGGCGGCTCGGGTACGCCAAGAATTTCCTCGAGCACGGTGTCCCAGATAACGCTGATCTTCGGATTGCGGAACAGCCGGTCCTGCAGGATCTTCTCGGCGCGCAACGCGTCGCGCCGATGCACCAGCGTCACCCGCCGGGCGTGATTGGTCAGATAGATCGCCTCCTCGACCGCCGTGTTGCCGCCGCCGACGATAAACACCTCCTGGTCGCGAAAGAAGAAGCCATCGCAGGTGGCGCAGGCCGACACGCCAAAGCCGCGGTATGTCTCCTCCCCCGGCACGCCGAGCCAACGTGCCTGCGCACCGGTCGCGATAATCACTGTCTCGCCGACGTAGCGATCGCCCGAATCGCCGATGGCCAGGAACGGGCGCCGGTCGAGATCGAGCGCGACGATGTGGTCGCCGATAATGCGGGTGCCGACATGCTCCGCTTGGAGCTGCATCTGCTCCATCAGCCAAGGTCCCTGGATGATGTCGGCAAACCCGGGGTAATTTTCGACATCGGTCGTGATCGTCAGCTGGCCCCCGGGCTGAATTCCGGTCACCAGGATCGGATGAAGGTTCGCGCGCGCGGCATAGATCGCCGCCGTATAGCCGGCCGGGCCGGCCCCGATGATCAAGACCTTGCTGTTGTGCTGCTCCGGCATCGCGTGAATCTCAAATCCCTGGGGCCGATCAATTCGACAGGATTATATAGCATTTTTTGCACGCTGCGCGGACGGCAGCGCAGTCACCCTTCGGCGTCCCCGTCAGAACCCGAACATATGGTCGAGGCTGAACGCGCCGCCCCGGCCCAACAGCCCGTGATAGCCGAAGAGCCGGCAGGTCGGGTCGCGGATGACGGCGTAGGCGCCGGCGCCGGCGCGCGCCCGGACGGCCTCGTCAAACAGCGCGTGATAGCGCAGGAGCCGCGATCCGGATTGGGGAATCGCCAGCGCGGCGCGGGCGATTTCGGCCCCCTGGCGGTTGTGGAGGATGATCTCGGTGGCGCTGGTCGGCCGCCACGGGCGCGACGCCGGATAGATCAGGTGGCAGATTGTGTCGTACTCCCCCTCGCCGAGGCGCAGGAAAAGCCGGGTCGAGAGCCCGGGCGGAGGACCGGTATAGGATTGAGGCTCGCCGCGGTAGGTGAGGAGCGTGTTGAAGACATGGGCGCCAAAGCTGGTCTCGGCGGCGTGATTGCTGCGGCGATGGCGATAGCGGAAGAGCGCATGCAGCCAGCCATCGCCGCTCCCGCCATTGGCGAAGTCGTAAACCAGCTCGACATGGCCATAGGCGGTGCCAATTCCATCCGCGGCGTCGAGCGACAGTGCGGTGGCGTGGTCGCGCGCGAGGCGGCCGAGCGGCACACGGGCGATCTCGCAGCCATCGGCATCGTAGACCAGCACGGCGACCGGCAATTCCTGTTGCGAGAGCGCCATCGGGGTCGGCAACAGGAGGCTTTCCCACTCCTCGCGCGGCAGGATCGGCGCAGGCAGCAGATAGGCCTTGCCGAGCAGCCCGAAGAGCCCGGGCAGCTGCGGGTCAGGCTCTAGATCGGCGCGTTCGACATTGACGTGCGCGATGCGGCGCCGGTCCCCGGCGATGACCTCATAGCGCGGGCGCACGACGTGCTTGCCGGCGCGCAACTCGATCTGCCGCGGCCAGGCGAGGCCCGGCAGCAACGCGGCGACATCGATGGCGCGGCTGGCAAACGGGCCGATCGCCTCCGGGATCGTGACGACGTTCTCCTCGCCCATCGGGGTGAGCCCGATTGCGCCCGCCGGGATCGGGGTCGGGTGACTGTTCTGGACCCAGAGGATGACCCGCTCGCCGGGGCCCGGCGCGGGGAGCCCGGCATAGCGGTCGGCGGGCCAGGCATTGGCGTCATGGGTGCAGGAGAGAGCGCCGTCGCGGGCTGCGCCCGGCTCGCCAAACGTGTCGAGCGCGTATTTGACGACGTCGTGACCGGCCGCGCCGACGACGTGAATGAACAGCTGGCCGGCGAATTCGCCGAGACCGAATTGCTCACGCACCCGGCGGCTGTCGATCGAGATCGCGCCGCCCTGATTGCCGCAGCTCTCGGCCCATTCGGCGATCACCACGCCATCGCCGTCGAACAGGGTCAGCCAGCAGGTCACATCAGGCGACCCATAGCCGGACCAGTAATTCACCGTGACGAGGCGCGTGTGCAGCGCGTCGGTGTCGCGAAACAGCGCAAAATTGGTCGCGAAGTTGAGCGGGTCGAGATAGGCGCGGTGATTGGTCAGCCTCGCCTCCGGGATGCGCATCGAATCGAGGCTGAAGATTTGCGCACCTTTCGGCAGATAAGGCTGGAGCTGGCCGATCAGCCGCTCAGCGCCAAACCCGGCGACAAGCACCGAACGCGTACTGCACTCGGCCAGCGTAGTGATCGGCAGCGCATGGCATCCCAGCACTGTGGCGCCAACGCGCGAGACATCCTGGACATAGATCCCGGCAATCTCGACTCCATCGAGTCCGAAAATCTCGGCGAACCCTTCCGCCGCGCAATCCGGATCGACGATCGCGGTCGGCGCCGCCCCGCCCAGCCGGGCCAGCAGCGCCCGCGCCGGCTGTGCCGCATGCGGGTGGGTTAGCGCCTTATAGAGCGTGTTGCCGCCGCGGAGATTGTCGAAGGTATCGATGCGCAGCGCCATGATCAGCTCGATACTACACCGGCGGCCGAATCGCGAGGTGCGTTAAGACCAGTTCGCGCAGCGCCGCGCCGGCCCGCGCCGTATCGTCGGGCGGCTTGTAGGACCAGCGCTCGATCTCGCCGGTGAACGGACGGGTGATCCCGGCTTTGCGCATCGTCTCGTGAAACCGGGCGAATTTGGCGTCCCCCCCGTCGAGGCCGAGAATGTGCACGGGCTTCCCGGTCGCCGCCGCTTCGCTGACCATCGACACCGAATCGGCGGTGACCAGCAACGCGTCGGCGGTCGCGAGATAGGCGTAATACGGATTGTCGCCTGCGCCGTCCCAGATGGCCCCAGGCAGGCCGGCAAGCCGCTCGCGCAACACCGCAAGGCCCGGCTCGCCGGTGCGCCGCGATGGCGTCACCACGGCCGACCCGCCGGTCCGCCGCAACGCCGCTGCGATCATCTCGGCGATCTCGCCGAGCCGGCGCAAATCGAGCCGATAGGTTCGGTTCGCGCCGCCGATCAAGACGCCGAGGACCGGCCGCGCCAGCGCGTCGAGCGCCGGGAACCGCCGCCGCTCGGCAGCCAGCCGTTCGGGCGTCACGCGATGAATCGCACCACTTGTCAGCACAATGCGCGGCCCGCGCAGCCGGTCGTGCTCGGGGACGAACAGCATGTCGAATTCGTCGCGCCCGAATTGCGGGTCCTGGATTTGCGCCGCCAGCGTATGGCCGCCGCCGGCGCGGCGGATCGCCAGCGCCGGGCGCACCGTGTTGCGGCCGCAGCCGATCACCAGATCGGGCCAGGGCGGCGCCAAGGACAGCCCCGCCCCCTTCGGCGCGGCGAGCGGGGCAAGCCAGAGAAGCGGCGGCAGCCGAGCCCAGGGGCGGCGGATCGACAACGGCTTTTCGCTAAAGGGGAACCCGGTGGCTTCGGCAAGTCCGAGCGCTTGGCTCGCCATGCCCGGCTTGCCATCATGCAAGACCCAAACGCTCGGGGAGGATGGCGCGACCATCCGCCCGGTTTACGGAAAGCTGGGCGCAGCGGCAAGGAGGCCGCACAATCGCGCAACAAAATTGCGTGCCCGCGGCAAAATTCCTATTCTTCCGTCGCGAACCGAAACGGAATTGCGTATGCGCGGGCCAAGGCTCGACCGGATCGACCGCCGTATCCTGCAGCTGTTGCAGGCCAATGGGCGTATGACCAATATCGCGCTGGCGCGGCGAGTCGGGATCTCGCCGCCGCCCTGTCTGCGTCGCATGCGCGCGCTCGAAGCGGCCGGCCTGATCCGCGGCTATCATGCCGATCTCGCGCCGGAGGCGCTCGGCTTCGCGGTCACCGTCTTCGCCCAGATCGGGCTGGCGAGCCAGGCCGAGAGGGACCTCAAGGCCTTCGAGGATCTGGTCGTTTCCTGGCCCGAAGTGCGCGAAGCGCACATGCTCGCCGGGGAAACCGATTTCCTGCTGAAGATCGTCGCACCCGACTGGGACAGTTATCAGCGCTTCCTCAGCGCCAAGCTGACTGCGGCCCCCAATGTCGCACATGTCAAATCGGCGCTGGTGCTGCGCGCCTCCAAATCCGCCCCGGGCGTGCCCCTCGACGATAGCGATGAAGCAAACGCCCCTCACCCTATCCCTCTCCCCGCGAGCGGGGAGAGGGTACGCGGCTGAACCGGCGAGCAAAACGGCCGAAGGTTGTGCAGGATGCCGCCGCAGCTCTCCCTCTCCCCGCGTGCGGGGAGAGGGCCGGGGTGAGGGGCTGGCTCAGACGAAAGCGACGGTGACGATCTCGTAGGATTTGGCGCCGCGCGGGGTCGAGACCTCGACACTATCGCCCTTGCCTTTGCCAATGAGGGCGCGCGCCAGGGGCGAGGTCACCGAGAGCCTTCCGTCCTTGATGTCGGCTTCATCCTCGCCGACGATCCTAAAGGTCTGCTCCTCGTCGGTTTCCTCATCGGCGAGGGTGACCGTCGCGCCGAATTTGACCGCCGATCCCGACAGCTTGGAGACGTCGATGACCTCGGCGCGGGCGATCTTGTCCTCCAGCTCGCCGAGGCGGCCCTCGATAAAGCTCTGGCGCTCGCGCGCCGCGTGATATTCGGCGTTCTCCGCGATATCGCCATGCGTGCGCGCCTCGGCGATGGCGCGGATCACCGCGGGACGGTCGACCGATTTGAGGCGCTTCGCCTCCTCCTGCAGCCGCTGGTAACCGTCCACGGTCATCGGGATCTTGTTCATCAGACCGAATTCGTGCCTTGTTAGCGCGACAGGCGATCAAAAATAGGATTGCAGCGGGGCGACTTCAAGGCAGCCCTTGCGCAGCGCCCCGATTGCCTGCACGGCGGCGCGCGCTCCGGCCACCGTCGTGTAGTACGGGATGTTGTGGGTCAGCGCGGTGCGCCGCAGGCTGAAGCTGTCGGCGATGGCCTGGACACCCTCGGTGGTGTTGAACACCAGCTGGATCCGGCCGCTACGCATCTCGTCGACGATATCCGGCCGGCCCTCCCGCACCTTGTTGACCGAGCTGACCGGTAGGTTCTCCTCGCTCAACTTCTGCGCCGTGCCGCTTGTGGCAATCAGCTCGAACCCCCAGGCGACGAGCTGACGGCACGGCTCGACGAGCGCCGCCTTGTCGGAGTCGCGCACCGAGACGAAGACACAACCGGAGAGCGGCAGGTCGGTGCCGCTGCCGAGTTGCGACTTGGCGAAGGCCCGCCCGAAATCGACGTCCAATCCCATGACCTCGCCCGTGGATTTCATCTCCGGCCCGAGGATCAAATCGACGCCCGGGAAGCGCGCGAACGGAAACACCGCCTCCTTGACCGCGACATGCCCGGCGCCGGGCCGCGGGCCGCGCGAACCGACGGGGAGCAGCGACGCCAGGCTCTCGCCGGCCATCACCCGCGCCGCGATCTTGGCGATCGGCACGCCGGTCGCCTTGGCGACGAAGGGCACGGTGCGCGAGGCGCGCGGGTTGACTTCGAGCACGTACACCTCGCCATCCTTGACGGCGAACTGCACGTTCATCAGCCCGACGACATCGAGCGCGCGGGCCAGCGCGACGGTCTGCCGCTCGATCTCGGCGATTGTCTCGGGATCGAGGCTGTAGGGCGGCAAGGAGCAGGCGCTGTCACCGGAATGAATTCCGGCTTCCTCGATATGCTCCATGATGCCGGCGACGTAGACCTCGGTGCCGTCGGCGACGGCATCGACATCGACCTCGATGGCATTCTGCAGATAGCGGTCGATCAAGACCGGGCTGGTGCCCGAGACAATGACGGCGCGGCGGATATAGCGCCGGAGCCCCGATGTGTCATGGACGATCTCCATCGCCCGGCCGCCCAGCACATACGAGGGTCGGATCACCACCGGATAGCCGATATCCTGAGCGATAGCCTCGGCCTCCTCCGGCGAATAGGCCGTGCCGTTGTCGGCCTGGCGCAGCCCGAGGCTGCGCAGCAGCAGCTGGAAACGCTGGCGATCCTCGGCCAGGTCGATCGCATCGGGCGAGGTGCCGAGGATCGGGATCCGGGCGCGCTCGAGCGCCTTGGCGAGGTTGAGCGGGGTCTGCCCGCCGAGCTGCACGATTACCCCTAGGAGGCGGCCGCGCGAGGCTTCGACCCGCACGATCTCGGTCACGTCCTCGGCGGTCAGCGGCTCGAAATAGAGCCGGTCGGAGGTGTCGTAATCGGTCGAGACGGTCTCCGGGTTGCAATTGACCATGATCGTCTCGATGCCGGCCTCGGAGAGGCTGTACGCGGCGTGGACGCAGCAATAGTCGAACTCGATCCCCTGGCCGATCCGGTTGGGGCCGCCGCCGAGGATGATCACCTTGTCGCGATCGCTGGGGTCGGCCTCGCATTCGGGCGGGCTCAGCCCGTCGCCCTCGTAGCACGCGTACATGTACGGGGTCAGCGAGGGGAACTCGGCGGCGCAGGTGTCGATGCGCTTGTAGACCGGGTGCACCCCGAGGCGATGCCGCAACGCCGCGGCCTTCTCCTCGCTGATGCCGGCGAGGCGGGCTAGACGGGCATCGGAAAACCCCATCTGCTTCAGGCGCAACAGCGCGGTGGGATCGCCCGGCAGCCCATCCTGGCGCACCCGCTCCTCGACCTCGACGATCTCGCGAACGCGTTCGAGGAACCAGCTGTCGTAGCGGCAGGCGGCGTGGATTTCTTGTGTCGTAAGCCCGTGCCGGTAGGCCTGCGCAATCAGCAGAAGCCGGTCGGGCGAGGGTTTGGCGAGCGCCGCCTTGACCGCGTCCTTGACCACCGCTGCGCCGGCGCCTTCGACGCCCTCGACCGCCACCTCGTCAAACCCATCGAGCCCGGTGTCCATCGAGCGCAACGCTTTCTGCACCGATTCGGCGAAGCTGCGGCCAATCGCCATGGCTTCGCCCACCGATTTCATCGAGGTCGACAACAGCGGCTCGGCCCCGGGGAATTTCTCGAACGTAAAGCGCGGCATCTTGGTGACGACGTAATCGATCGTCGGCTCGAACGAGGCCGGGGTGATGCGGGTGATCTCGTTGTCGAGCTCGTCGAGCGTGTAGCCGACCGCGAGCTTGGCGGCGATCTTGGCGATCGGAAACCCGGTGGCTTTCGACGCCAAGGCCGACGAGCGCGACACCCGCGGGTTCATCTCGATGATGACGAGCCTGCCATCCTCGGGATTGACCGCGAACTGCACATTCGACCCGCCGGTGTCGACGCCGATCTCGCGCAGCACCGCGATCGCGGCGTTGCGCATCAGCTGATATTCCTTGTCGGTCAGCGTCAGGGCGGGAGCGACCGTCACCGAATCGCCGGTGTGCACCCCCATCGGGTCAACGTTCTCGATCGAGCAGATGACGATGCAGTTGTCGTTCTTGTCGCGCACGACTTCGAGTTCGTATTCCTTCCAGCCGAGCACCGATTCCTCGATCAGCACCTCACTCAGCGGTGAGGCGCGCAGGCCGCCGCGGACGATTTCCTCGAATTCTTCCGTGTTGTAGGCGATGCCGCCGCCGGTGCCACCCAGGGTGAAGGACGGCCGGATGATCGCCGGGAGCCCGATCGTTGCGAGCGCCTCGACCGCGGCCTCGAGCGAGCCGACGAGCCGGCTCTTCGGCGATATGAGGCCGATTTTGTCCATTGCCTGGCGGAACAAATTGCGGTCTTCGGCCTTGGCGATCGCCGCTTCGCTGGCGCCGATCAGTTTGACCCCGTAGCGCGCGAGGACGCCCGAGCGGGCGAGCGCCATCGTCGTGTTGAGCGCGGTTTGGCCGCCCATCGTCGGCAACAGCGCATCGGGGCGCTCGCGGGCGATGATCTGCTCGACGATGTCCGGCGTGATCGGCTCGATATAGGTGGCGTCGGCCAGGTCCGGGTCGGTCATGATCGTCGCCGGGTTCGAATTGACCAGCACGATCCGGTAGCCTTCCGCCTTCAGCGCCTTGCACGCCTGGGCGCCGGAATAATCGAATTCGCAGGCCTGCCCGATCACGATCGGCCCGGCGCCGATGATCAGGATGCTGTGGATATCGGTGCGCTTAGGCACAGGCGCCGCCATCCAACAATCCGTCATGCCCGGACTTGATCCGGGCATCCACGGCTTCCTCCCCCGTCAGGCCCGTGGATGGCCGGGTCAAGCCCGGCCATGACGTCAAAGGAGCGGCTCCCACAATAATAAAAGGTATAGGTTGAAACAAATTACACCCTAAAGATCATCTAATTTGATGGGTTTCGGTGCTATAGCACCGTCAGCTAACCGACTTACCAGTACCTCCCAATCTTGATCAACCAATTTCGATGGCGAAAATACGGTCGTTGCCTGTATGGGTAGGGCGTGACCGAAATTCCTGTGGTTTAATGCACGAAGCGTCGGCAGCTCCTCCATTACTGCATCTTTGGGAAATTGTTTATTTGGTGTGCCGAGTGGGTGTATCTTGAAAGGTAGAACCCATTCCTCAGGCCAGATGTTGCCTATAACAGCTTGCGTGTCAGCCTTTGAATATACGACAAACGGGGTTGTAAGGCCTTGTGTTTCCGCGCAATAAAGAATTCCAAGCGCGCCTATCTTCATATTTTTAGCTTTAGTAACTCTTGTCTTGTGGAAGCCTTGATCTTCTGATTTAGACACTGCCCAAAGGCCAGCGCCTATGCCCGCCCATATGTTGGTCAAGTTTTTGGACGAGAAGACGAAAATTGCCATCGCTATTTCTCTTTCGCCATCAAATCGACGAAGCGCTCGAACAGATGGTGGCTGTCCTGTGGGCCGGGGCTGGCTTCGGGGTGGTGCTGCACCGAAAAGACCGGCGCGCCATTAACCCGCAGCCCCTCGCTGGTCTTGTCGAACAGCGAGACATGGGTCGCCTCGATCCCCGCCGGTAGGCTCGCGAGATCGACGACAAAGCCGTGGTTCTGGCTGGTGATCTCGACTTTGCCGGTCGCCTCGTCGCGGACCGGATGGTTGGCGCCGCGGTGCCCGCGCTCCATCTTGCGGGTCGTGCCGCCCAATGCCAGCGCCAGCATCTGATGCCCGAGGCAGATGCCGAAGATCGGCTTGCCGCTAGCGATCAGGTCGCGCAGCACCGGCACGGCATATTCGCCGGTCGCCGCCGGATCGCCCGGCCCGTTCGACAGAAAGATGCCGTCGGGCTGGTGCCGCAGGATGTCCTCGGTCGAGGCGGTCGCCGGCACGATGGTGACGCGGCAACCGTGCGTGGCAAGCATCCGCAGGATGTTGCGCTTGGCGCCGTAATCGATGGCGACGACGTGAAAGCGCGGCGCGTCCTGGCTTCCATACCCGCTCTCGCGCTGCCACACCGTCTCGGTCCACGGATAGCTCTGCAGGCAGGTAACCTCGCGGGCGAGGTCCATCCCTTCGAGCCCCGGCCAGGCCAGCGCTTCCGCGCGCAATTCGGCGACGTCGAGCCTCCCGTCAGGGCGGTAGGCGATGACCCCGTTGGGGGCGCCCTTGTCGCGGATAAGCCGGGTCAGCCGCCTTGTATCAACCCCCGAGAGCCCGATGATGCCGTGCGATTTGAGCCAGGAATCGAGCGACTGCTCGGCGCGGTAATTGGCCGGTTCGGTCGGCGCCGTCCGCACGATCATGCCGCGGGCGGCCGGCGTCGTCGTTTCGATATCCTCGCGATTGGCGCCGACATTGCCGATATGGGGAAAGGTAAAGGTAATGATTTGCCCGGCATAAGACGGGTCGGTCAAAATCTCCTGATACCCGGTGATCGCGGTGTTGAAGCAGACTTCGCCGACCGCTTGTCCCGCCGCCCCGACGCCGTGCCCCCAAAATACCGTGCCGTCCGCCAACACCAGGGCCGCGTTGCAGTCGAGCGGTCGCGGCGAGGGCCAGGCCGCGGTCGGTTCTTTCATCGAAGCTATTCCCAGAGGCGTGATCCGGGCCGCCCGCTCGGCGCGGCAGCAACGGCCGGAAGGCGATTCGCCTACTGCGCCGAAGATACGCCTTCATCGGTGTTTGTCAACACACCTGGGATCGAACTTCTCGTGTTTCCAATGGTTTAGAAATATACCCTGCGAATTTGCCGCGGCGAAACAAAGCGGGTAGGCTCAGGGACGAGCCGCGAACTCGGGAGGATGGAATGCGCGAGGCCTTTACCGAGCGGCTCAGGACGGCGATGCGGGCGAAGGATACCCGCACCCTCTCGACCGTGCGCCTCGTCCTCGCCGGCTTGAAGGAGCGCGACGTCGCCGCCCGCGGCGCCGGCAACCCGGCGGGAATCGCCGATTCGGAGATCCTGCGCATGCTGCAAGGCATGGTGAAGCAGCGCCGCGAATCGATCGCGCTCTACCGGCAGGGCAACCGCCCCGAGCTGGCGCAACAGGAAGAGGAGGAGATCGCCATCATCGAAAGCTTCCTGCCGCGCCAGATGAGCGATAACGAGATCGCCATCGCGGCAAAGGCCGCGATCGCCGACACCGGGGCCGCCGGGCCAAAGGATATGGGCCGGGTGATGGCGGCCTTGCGCGAGCGCCACGCGGGGGTACTGGATATGGCCAAGGCCGGCGCGGCAGTGAAGCAGCTGCTGGGATGAGCGACCCCAGATATAGCAGATACCCCTTGCCCGGGCTTGACCCGGCCACCCAGGTCTTTTCTCGCTCGGGAAAGAAAGACGTGGAAGCCCGGGACAAGCCCGGGCAAGGGGATTAACGGGTAATGGCCTTCCCGCCCGGCTTTCTCGACGAGCTGCGCAGCCGGATCCCGCTCGGCGATCTGGTCGGGCGGCGGGTTCGGCTGACAAGACGCGGCCGTGAGCAGGCTGGCCTCTGCCCGTTCCACAACGAGAAGACGCCATCCTTCTATGTCGTGGAGGACAAGGGGTTCTTCCATTGCTTTGGCTGCGGCGCGCATGGCGACGCGATTGGCTTTGTCATGCGCGCCGACAATCTTGACTTCATCGAGGCGGTCGAGCGCTTGGCCGGCGAGGCCGGGATCGCGGTGCCGCAGCAGACCCCGCAGGATCGCGAGCGGGCGCAGCGCCAGAAGACGCTGCTCGAAGCACTGGCCGCCGCCGCCGATTTCTACGAAGCGCAGCTGTGGGCTCCCGCTGGCGGCCGCGCCCGCGAATACCTGACGGCGCGCGGGCTCGACGAAGAGACGACGCGGCGCTTCCGGCTCGGCTGGGCTGGCGACGATCGGCAGGCGCTGCGCCGCGCTCTCGCGGGCGATTTCCCGGAAGCGCTGCTGCAGGAGGCCGGGCTGCTGCGCACCCCCGAGGATGGCGGCAACCCCTACGATTATTTCCGCGGGCGCGTGATGTTCCCGATCGGCGACCGCGCCGGACGGGTCATCGCCTTTGGCGCGCGGACGCTGGGCGACGACCAGCCGAAATATCTCAATTCGCCCGACACCCCGGTCTTCGAAAAGGGCCGGGTGCTCTATGCCTGGGCGGCGGCCCGAGCCGGCCTCGCGCGGCAAGACTTGCGTGACGCAAACCTGGCGGATGGCGCGGCGGCGGCTATCGTCGTCGAAGGCTACATGGACGTGATCGCGCTCTACCGCGCCGGATTCGAGACCGCGGTGGCGCCGCTTGGCACCGCTTTGACCGAGATGCAGCTCGCCGAGCTGTGGCGGCTCTCGCCCGAGCCGGTCCTGTGCTTCGATGGCGATACAGCGGGACAACGCGCCGCACTGCGCGCGCTCGACCGCGCCCTGCCGCTCCTGCAGCCGGGCCGCAGCCTGCGGTTTGCCTGCCTGCCTCCGGGCGAGGATCCGGATTCACTGATTCGCGGCGCCGGACGGCCCGCCGTTGCCGCGATACTCGCGGCCGCCCGGCCCCTGTCGGAGATGCTGTGGCAGGCCGAGCTGGCGGCCCGCCCGATCGATACCCCGGAGCGGCGGGCCGATCTCGAAGGCCGGCTGATGGCGCAGGCCGGGGTGATCGCCGATCGCACGGTGCAGAACGAATACCGCCGCTTTCTGCGCGACCGGCTGTTTCAGCTGGGCCGCGTCGGTCGGCCCGCCCCGGGCTCGGCCCGGGGATCCCGGCGCGGTGCGGTCCCTTCGGCTCTGGAGCGGGAGGGACCGCCGCCCCCGCTGCCGGGCTCGCCCGGGCGACGCAATCGCGAGGTTTTTCTCGCTGTGTTCGTCCGTTGGCCGGGGATGATCGAGGAATGGATCGAGGAGATTGCGGCGATCGATGTTCCGGAGCCGGAGCTTGACAGCCTGCGACGCGCGATTCTAGAGATCGCGCATGCACATCCGGGGCTTGACGCCGGCGGGCTTCAACAACACTTAGCCAATTGCGGCCACGCAGAAATTCTAAGCGCTTTGACGGTCACCGTCGCAAGACACGCCGGATTCGCGGCGCGCGGAGGAGACGATCCTGAAGTGATTAGGCTCGGCCTAACCGAGACGCTCCAGCTGCTGCGGGCACAGCACCCAAGCGACCGGGAAGCCGCTTCCCGCGCCTTTGGGGCAGATATGTCGGACGAGAACTGGCAACGGCTGAAGGCGCTGAAGGATCGTGAAGCGCAGGATGGCCCGGTCGGCGGATTTGGATAGAAGGCCGACGATGGCAGATAAAAGAAAAATACACAGCGAATGGGTAGGGTGACCGTTCTACGGCATACGGGCGTAACCCTCGTGATCAATTAAGGGAATACGGCATGGCGAGCAAAGCGGCTACTGCGGCGGATACGGCTGAAACCCGGGAGGATGCGGCCGAAACTCCGCTCCTCGACACAATTGCCCTCGCCATCAAGAAGATGGTGCTGCGCGGCAAGGAGCGCGGCTACCTGACCTATGACGAGCTGAACGCCGCGTTGCCGCAGGACCAGGTGTCGTCCGAGCAGATCGAAGACACGATGACGATGCTGTCCGAGCTCGGCATCAACGTCATCGAGAGCGAGGAGAGCGAGGAGCCCGCCGAAGCAGAGGTCGAGGACGGCGAAAGCGAAGTCCGCGGCAATGTCGATGACGACGATATCGGCCGCACCGACGACCCCGTGCGCATGTACCTGCGCGAGATGGGCTCGGTCGAGCTGTTGTCGCGCGAGGGCGAGATCGCCATCGCCAAGCGGATCGAGGCCGGCCGCGACATGATGATCGGCGGCATCTGCGAGAACCCGCTGACCGTGCGCGCGCTCTTGTTGTGGCGCGACGCGCTCAACGAAAACAAGATGCTGCTGCGCGACATCATCGATCTCGACGCGACCTACGGCAGCGCCATCCTCGATGAGGCCGAGGCGGCGATGATCAAGGCCGCGGCCGAAGCC
>WNFC01000816.1_pt1 | contig 31691 bp, 26 predicted proteins | sample 5400541 | NCBI WGS metagenome assembly WNFC01 (sample SAMN13153342, study PRJNA577476) | soil metagenome | isolation source: 120 cm saprolite under Douglas fir tree site 2 hole 2 replicate 1 | place: USA:California | collected 2015-04-18
CGCTGATGCTGCCCCGTCAGGCAATTACGCGCAAACCTGGCGCCCGCGCCACCTCGGGCGCATCTACCTCACGCAGCCTGATCTCTGTCGCCAAAGATCAAGCGCACCATCCCGGCCCGAGAAACTCGGAAACACGAGGTATGAGCAAGTCGCGAAAATGCTGCGAGACGAAATCGCGGAGGGGACCCTCATCGGCCGGATCCCCTCGATCCACACGATCAGCGAGCATCATCGTGTCTCGCACCGCACGGCCGCCCGGGCCCTCTCGATCCTGAAGGGTGAGGGCATGATCGTCAGCGTGCCCGGCCAGGGGCACTTCGTGCGTCATCCCAGGTGACTCGCCGAACTGCCCCGCGCCACCAGCTCAATCGGCAGTTCCTGCCGCAGCGGGTGGGCCTTCTCCCCGCGGAGCAGCGCACACAGCCGCCGTGCTCCCTCCGCCCCGCTGACGGCCAGCGGCTGCCGGACGGTGCTGAGGCCGAGGAAGGCCGTGGACTCGATGTCGTCAAAGCCCACTACCGACAGCTGCTCAGGTATCCCCACGCCGAGCCGGTCCGCCGCCGCCAGCACGCCAGTGGCCTGGGTGTCGGATGCCGCGAAGATCGCCGACGGGGGATCGGCTGACTTCAGCAGCTGCGCGGCGTGCTCGGCCGCGGTGGCGGCGTCATGCGGGCCCCGCCGGATCAGGCCGGCCTCCACGCCGATGCCCGCCGCCGTCAGGGCCTGCTTGTACCCGCGCAGCCGGTTCGCCGACGAGGTAAAGCCGAGCCCAGCCGGAGGCTTGCTGGACGGCATGTCGCCAACAAAGCCGATCCGGCGATGTCCCAGGGAGATAAGGTGGCCGGTCGCCAGCCTGCCGCCCGAGACGTCGTCGATGACCGTCTGCGGCACCCCGGGGTTGGCGGCATCCACGCTGACCAGCGCGACTCCCGCCCGGGAGAACTGGTCAAGCTGGTCGCGGGACAGCGGCAGGCAGACGGCCAGCACGCCGTCGGCCCGGTGCGTCGGCAGCAGGGCCTCCAGGTGCCGGTCGCGCTCGACCGGGGTTTCGACGTTGCAGACGATCGTGTCGTAGCCCTGCTCCTCGAGGACCGCTAGCGCGCTGGCCACCCGGACCACGGTCGACGGCCTGGTCAGGTGGGTCACGATGAGCGCCACGGTGTGCGGCGTGCCGCGGACCAGGGCCGCCGCGGCGTGGCTCGGCCGATACCCCAGCCGGTCGATGGAATCCAGCACCGCGCGCATGGTGGACGCGCGCACCTGCTTGCCTCCGTTGAGGACGCGCGAGACCGTGCCGACGCCCACGCCGGCGTCCGCGGCTACATCGGCGATGGTGACCCGGCGGCCTCGAGGCGACTCAGCGGGCAGCAGGTCTCCCTCCGGGAGCGTCGATGTTCCCGAAGGGAGAGCTGCTCCTTGGAAGCGCTTCCAAGTCAGCGCGGCATCATTGTCACCCCGCGCCGCAGGGCCGTCAAGAGTCCTGCTCATGCGCCGTTCATCGCCCGCGCCCTCATCCAGGCGTCCGGTGCTCTCGCCCACCCTCAGCTTGACCGGTACGACCTCGCCCGGCTCCTGGTCGGGTCCGTGGTCGATCTGCCGCAGCGCCCGGGCCACCACCCGTCTGGCGATGTCGTCGACCGGGATGGCCACGCTGGTCAGCCGCGGATACATCAGGCTCGCCGCGGCCGTCCCGTCGAATCCGGTGACGGCGAGATCCTGGCCGATCCGCAGCCGTAGTTCCGCGGCCACGCTGTAGACGACCGCGGCGAGCCGGTCGCTGCCGGTCACGATGGCGTCCGGGCGAAGGTCAGGCCGGCTGGAACTGAGTAGCGACCGGATCTTCCTGCGGGCGCTGGCGTCATCCACCAGCAGCATCTCCGCCTGATCGGGGGAGATCGCGTGCCGGGCCAGCCCGGCCCTGAACCCCGAGGCTCGTTCGAGGTCCCAGTGGTTCCCCGACCGGTAGCCCGCGAAGGCGATGCGCCGGAAGCCCCTGGCCAGCACGTGCTCGACGGCGGCGGCGGTGGCCTCGTGGTTGTCGATGTCGACCCATTGCTGCGACAGCGCAGGGCGGGTCCGGCCGAAACACGCGAAGGGCACCCCGCCCTCGGCCAGCAGCGCTACCCGCGGGTCGTCTGGCTGTAGCTCGGAGAGCAGGAAGGCGTCCACGCTCCGGCTGGCGATCAGGCGGCGCAGGTCGTCGCGCGGGTCCCCGTCCGGGACCACGATCACCGTGCTGTAGCCCCGGCGTGCGCTCGCCGCGGCCAGGGCCTGAAGGAACTCCTGCATGATGTAGTTGCCGGGAAACAACTGAACGCGCGGCAGGACGTAGGCGACCTGCCAGGTACGGCGCGAGCGCAGGCTCCGCGCGCCGTGGTGCGGGTGATACCCCAGGGTGGCCACGGCGTCGAGGACCCGGGCCCGGGCCGCGTCGCCCACCCGTCCGCCGCCGTTGAGCACGTTCGACACGGTTTGCCGGGATACGGCCGCGACACGTGCCACGTCCTGGATCGTTACATGGCGCGCGATGGCGGGTCTGGCCTGGCCTGATCGAGACCTTGTCACGTGGTCACCGTACTGCTAGCCCGATTCAGCTCTTGACAGGACTTAACGGTAGCGCTTCGATGTGGTAGATCGTTCTACCAACCCCTAACCGAGTTAACGCGCCTGGTTAGAAGGATGTTCCCTGTCGGAGGGAGCCGGCATGCGTCGAGAAGATCACACGCGGTCAGGCAGACAGAAGCGGACAGTGACCCCGAGGGCCGCCGCGACGCCTGTCCCGGCGGCGATGAGCCGCCGGACGTTGATGAAGACGCTGGGGCTCGGCACGGCCGCGCTCGCCGTCCCAGGCCTCGTGGCCGGATGCTCCTCAGGCGGCGGCGGGCGCACCAGCATCGTGTTCGAGGAGACGAAACCCGAGGTCGTCCCGTATTTCAACGCCCTGGTCGCCAAGTTCAACGCGAGCCAGAGCTCGGTCACGGTGACCCACGACTTCACCTCGAGCCTGATCGCGGAGTTCGTGCGCGGCAACCCGCCCGCCATCGACTGCGACAACTACAACCTGACCACGTCGATCTTCGTCGCCCGGGGCGTGCTGGCGGACCTGGCCAGCCTGCCGCAGGCCCAGACCATCAACCCGAACATCCAGGCCCTCGTCACCCAGTACGCCTCGTTCCACGGCGAGACGAGCATCCTGCCCTACTCAGTGGCCGCCGAGGGCGTCATCTACAATAAGGATCTCTTCGAAAAGGTCGGTGTTTCTTCCGTCCCGACGACCCGGACCGAGTTCCTGTCGGTGTGCGAGAAGTTCAAGTCCGCCGGCATCACGCCGATCTACCAGACCTACGGGGACACCTGGACCATTCAGCAGGGCCTGTTCGATTACACCGTCGGCGGCATGCTCGACGTCGCGTCGTTCCACAAGCAGCTCAACGCCGCAGGCACCAACCTCGGTCCCAACTCGGCGGTGTCGTACGAGAAGGATTTCACCGTGCCCTGCAAGCAGATGCTCAGCCTGGCGCCGTATTTCAACGACAATCCCATCGCCAAGCACTACGCCGATGGCAACCTCGCCTTCGCTAACGGCCAGGCGGGCATGTACATGCAGGGGCCGTGGGCCGTCGGCCAGATCCTCGCGGTCAATCCCAAGCTCAAGATGGGCACCTTCGCCCTGCCCGCCACCGACGACGCGTCCCAGACCAAGTGCCGGGTCAACCTCGACCTGGCCGTCTGGCTGCCGCGATCGCAACCGTCCGCACAGCGCACGGCGGCCATCCAGTTTCTCGACTACCTCATGCAGCCGAGCATCCTGAACGCGTACAACCAGGCCAATCTCGCATTCTCACCTCTTAAGAACGCTCCGCCGCAGAAGAGCCCGATCGTCTCCGGCCTCCAGCAGTACGTCAGCTCCGGCCGGTTCTACCAGGGCCCGGGAACATACGTGCCGCTCACGATCCCGGTCGGGAACTTCATCCAGGAAATGATGCTGACCGGCAACGTCAGCGGATTCACCTCGTCGATGGACGGCGCTTTCAAGCGCCTGGCCGTACGGACCTCGGCGTGAACCCGCATGAGCACCGGATCTAGGAGGCAGGCATGACCGCGACCGCACTCCCTTCCCAGCGGACCGCTGTCCGTTCCAGGGGAGGCGCGCTCGGCACGGTGAAGAAACTCTTCTTTCCCGTGGCGCCGACGTATCTTTTCATGATCATCCCAGTGATCGTCCTGTTCACCTTCTTCATCATTTACCCTGCGGTCGTGGGGATGTTCTACAGCTTCACGAACTACGTCGGGTACGGGACCTGGCACTTCGTCGGGCTCGCTAACTACCAGGCCGCGTTCAGCGACCCGACCATCCGGGACTCCTACGGGTTCACGCTGCTATTCGCGGTCGTGGCGACCATCGTCACCAACGTGACCGCCATGGCCCTGGCGATCGCGCTGAACTCCAAGATCAAATGGCGGGCCGGATTCCGCACGGTTTTCTTCATGCCCATGGTCATATCCGGCCTGATCATATCCTACGTATTCACCTTCATCCTCTCCACGTCTATCCCGATCATCGCGTCGGCGATCCATTTCGCCCCGCTGGAGACCAGCATCCTGGCCAACCAGCACACCGCCTGGCTCGGCATCGTCTTGGTCGCGTCCTGGGTGTCCATCCCGGGCGCGATCGTCATCTTCCTGGCCGGTCTGGTTTCCATCCCGACGGAGGTGTACGAAGCCGCCTCGATCGACGGGGCGAGCGCGTGGAAGCAGTTCCAGCGCATGACCTTCCCGCTGCTCTTCCCGTTCTTCGTCATTAACACCATCCTGACGTTCAAGAACTTCCTCAACGTGTACGACATAACCGTCGGCCTGACCAACGGCGGCCCTGGCACCGCGACCACGAGCGTGGCGCAGACGATCTTCAGCGGCTTCTTCAACGGCGACTACGCCTACCAGATGTCCAACGCCGTCATCTTCTTCTTCATCACGCTGCTCTTCGCGATCTTCCAGCTAGGCGTGATCCGGCGTCGAGGAGGGGCTCTCTAATGGCTACCCAGGTAGGTACCCCAGCCGTCGCCGCGCCGCGGACCCGAACACGCCGGCCACGCCCCATACCTGAGGGCGGCCGGGTCAACTGGGGGCTGACGATCATCATCGCGATCTGCTCCCTGACCATCGTCATCCCGCTGTACTTCGCCATCGCCATGGCGCTGAAGTCACCGGCCCAGACCGGCACGGGCACTGGCTTCAACTTCCCCTGGCCGATTCACTGGGGGAACTTCCGGGCCGCCTGGGACCTGACCAATACCCCGCTGGCGTTCTCGATGAGCCTGCTGGTCACCTCGATCGCCGTGGCCGGGGAAATCCTGGTGAGTTCGATCGCGGCGTGGGCGATCGTGCGTAACTGGCACCACTGGCAGTTCCGCGCGACGTTCTTCTACCTGCTGGCCGCCATGTTCATTCCGTTCCCGGTCGTCGCGCTGCCGCAGGTCAAGCTCCTCGCCTCGATCGGCCTCGGTAACCCGTTCGGCGTCGCGATCCTGCACATCATGTTCCAGCTGGCCTTCAACGTGCTGCTCTTCTCCGCCTTCATCCGGTCCATCCCGGTCGAGCTGGAGGAGAGCGCGCGGATGGACGGCTGCACGACCTTGCAGACCTTCCGGAAGGTCGTGCTGCCGCTGCTGACGCCGATGGCCGCCACCGTCGGCATCTTCGCCTTCCTGCAGTCCTGGAACGACTTCATGATGCCGCAGCTGATCACGGCGAACCCGAAGTGGCAAACCCTCCCGGTCGTCCAGTACCTGTTCCAGAACCAGTTCACCACCAACTTCAACGTGGCCTTCGCGTCGTATCTCATGGCCTTGCTCCCGACCCTCGTCGCCTTCCTCATCGCCCAGCGCTGGGTCGTCAGCGGCATCATGCGAGGCTCGATCAAGTAATGGACTGGTGGCGTCAGGCGGTGGTGTACCAGATCTACCCGCGCAGCTTCGCCGACTCCGACGGGGACGGCGTGGGCGATCTCCGGGGCGTCATCTCGCGGATCCCGTACCTGGCCGCGCTCGGCATCGACGCGGTCTGGCTGAGCCCGTTCTACCCCTCGGCCCTGGCCGACGGCGGGTACGACGTCGACGACTACCGCGACGTGGACCCGCAGCTCGGCACGCTGGCCGACTTCGACGAGATGACCGCCGGGCTGCACGCCAGACGGATCAGGGTCATCGTCGACATCGTCCCGAATCACACCTCCAATAGGCACCCCTGGTTCCGTGAGGCCCTAGAGGCCCCGAAGGGATCGCCAGCCAGGAACCGCTACATCTTCCGCGACGGGCTCGGCCCGGACGGAGCGCAGCCGCCCTCGGACTGGGTCTCCCTGTTCGGCGGGCCGGCCTGGGCCCGCGTTCCCGACGGACAGTGGTACCTGCACCTGTTCGCCGCCGAGCAGCCGGACCTGAACTGGGAGAACCGCGAGGTCCGCGACGACTTCACCACGACGCTCCGGTTCTGGTCCGATCGCGGGGTGGACGGGTTCCGGGTCGACGTGGCGCACGGCCTGGCCAAGAACCTGGTCGAGCCGCTCGAGCCGCAGGCCGGGATGAAGGACCCGATCGACGGGGCCCTGCCGCCGGGCACCCACCCGCTGTGGGACCGGGACGCGGTCCACGACATCTACGCCGAATGGCGGCAGGTCTTCAACGAATACGATCCGCCGCGGGCCGGGGTGGCCGAAGCCTGGGTGCACCCCTCCCGGCGGCCGAAGTACGCCAGCCCAGACGGGCTGGGACAGGCTTTCAACTTCGACCTGCTCGAAGCGAACTGGAACGCCGGAGAGTTCCTGCGGATCATCACCGACAACCTCTCCGATGCACAGCGGCAGGGATCGTCCACGACGTGGGTGCTTTCCAACCACGACGGCGTGCGGCACGCGACCCGTTACGGGCTGCCGCCTGAGGAATACCGCAGCCGGGACAACGCCAGGAAATGGCTGCTCAGCGGCGGTACCTCACCTCGACTGGAGCGCGGCCCGGGCCTGCGGCGGGCCCGGGCCGCGCTCCTACTTGTGCTGGCCCTGCCCGGCTCCGCGTACCTGTACCAGGGCGAGGAACTCGGCCTGCACGAGGTCCCCGACATCCCCTTCGAGCTCGTCCAGGATCCCGCCCACGCGCGGTCGCGGGGCGCGGAGAAGGGCCGCGACGGCTGCCGGGTCCCGCTGCCGTGGACGCCCGGCGGCCCGTCGTTCGGGTTCGGGCCCGGTGCCGCCCATCTCCCGCAGCCGGCCTGGTTCGGCCCGCTCAGCGTCGAGGCCCAAGACCGGGATCCGGCCTCCACGCTGGTCCTCTACCGCCAGGCACTCAGCTGGCGGCACAAGCTGCAGACCGCGGAAAGCATGGACTGGATGCCCAGCACCAACGGCCAGGTGCTGCACTTCGCCCGCCCGGGCGGCTGGCGTTGCGTGACCAACTTCGGGCCCGGGCCCGTCCCGCTACCGAACGGCACCGTCATCCTCACCAGCGTCCCGGTCGAGGGTAACCAGCTGCCCGCGGACACCACCGCCTGGCTGCTCAGCAGCTAGCCCGCGCGGGCGGCCTCCCGGGCAATTCTCGTGCCGGGCGATGGCCCGGACCCAATGCCCGTACGCGCGCAGGAAATCGCGCACCAGGATCGGGATGGGAATTTCCCCGGCGCCGTAAAACTGTGAGCTTTCTGTGCGCGAATACGTCTGGTCAATCTCCCGCGCAAGCATGACGGTAGAGGTATCGAGCCCGATCTAGCGCGAAGAAGGACCCGAAGTGACCATAGTGATGGATGGCCGTTCTGAGTATCGTCAGCCCACTGTTCTCGACGACTCCCGCTCATCGACGACTGCCTGACTATCGCTGCATAAAGGAGCACGACCTAGTGTCCAGACCTTTTACCATCAGCTCCGCCCCCGTTTGCGGCAGTGATGCTAAGGCCCTTATCGCCCGGCTGGACGCCGAGCTGAACGAGCGTTATCCAGACGTTCCTCTGGACCATCTCGTGCTAACTCCCGCGCAGGTCGCGGAGGGAGGCGGCACCTTTCTTATCGCCCGGGAAGGCGGCAGGCTGCTGGGCTGTGTCGCCCTGCGCAGGCTGGACCGCGCTTCCGGTCAGGTGATGCGGATGTACGTTCTGCCGGCCGCGCGCCGCGCCAGAGTCGGGCGCCGTCTGCTGACCGAACTTGAACGGCATGCTCGCCAGATTGGCCTGCGCCGGCTCGTCCTGCATACCGGGACGCGGCAGCCCGAGGCCATCCGACTGTACGAAAGCACCGGATTCACCCGCATTCCCGGTTTCGGGCCCTACACGCCCTCGCACCCGGGCGTCTGCATGGCGAAAGCGATCGCGTGCTGACGCGGGGTCAGCCCGCTAGCTCATCGGCGCCACGCGCGTTGATCACCCGGTCGGCCGTGATCCCGGCCTTCTCCGCCCGGACGGTGCCGTTGACCAGCCAGTCCAGCTGACCTGGCGCGTGCGCGTCGGTGTCGATGGCGAACAGGCAGCCGGCCTCGGCGGCCAAGCGCAGCAGCCGGTCCGGCGGGTCCTGGCGTTCCGGCCGGCAGTTGATCTCGACGGCGACCCCGGCCTCGCGGCAGGCGCCGAACACCGCCTCGGGGTCGAAGACCGATTCCGGCCTGCGGCCCCGGCCCCCCTGCAGCCGGTCACTGAGGAGCCGGCCGGTGCAGTGACCGAGCACGTCCACGTGCGGGTTGCGCACCGCGGTCACCATCCGCCTGGTCATCGGCCCGGCGGGCATCCGCAGCTGGGAGTGCACGCTGGCCACCACCACGTCGAGCCCGCGGAGCAGGTCCTCGCGCTGGTCGAGCGAGCCGTCCTCGAGGATGTCGACCTCGATCCCGGTCAGGATGCGGAACGGCGCCAGCTCGTCGTTCAGCTCGCCGATCAGCTCGAGCTGGGCGCGGAGCCGTTCGGCGGACAGCCCGTTGGCCACGGTCAGCCGGGGGGAGTGGTCGGTCAGCGCGATCCACTCGTGCCCGAGGTCGCGGGCGGTCTCGGCCATCTCCCGGGGCGGGCTGCCGCCGTCGGACCAGTCCGAGTGCGTGTGGCAGTCGCCGCGCAGCGCCGCGCGCAGCCCGTCGCGCGGTGACGGCGGCTGGTCGGCCAGCAGCCGGGCCAGGTAGCCGGGCTGCCGGCCGCCCGCGGCCTCGGTGATGACCTGGGCCGTGGTCGTGCCGATGCCGGGCAGCGCCTCCAGCGTGCCCGCGGCCACCCGCCGGTCAAGCTCGCCGGCCGCCAGCCCGTCGAGCACCTGGGCGGCCCGCCGGAACGCCCGGACCCGGTAGGTCGGCGCCCCGGCCCGCTCCAGCTCGAACGCGATCTGCCGCAATGCCTGCACAGCGTCTGCCACAACTGGGTCCACTGGCCATCCCTACCCGGTCCGTCAGTCGTCACCTGCGGGGGGCGGCCAGGCGACCCACCGCGTGCGGATCGTGACGCCGCCCTGCGGGCGGCCGCCGGCCAGCGCCGCGACCCGGACGCAGAAGTGCGACCACATGTTCAGCTGAATCTCCTTGGCCAGCCGCAGCTTGTTGTAAAGCAGGGCGGCGAGCCGGTCTCCGGCCCGGGCCCAGGACTCGATCTCAAAGCTGAGGGCGTCTTGCGCCCCCGCCGCCCGGAACTCGATTTCCCCAGCCTCCAGATGGCCGTCCAGGGTGGCCAGCCGGAACGAGTCGGCTTCCCGGCGGACCACGCGAACCGGGCCGTCCCACGGTCCCGGCATGCGCACGACGAACTCGTCACCGCGCCGTAGCTGGTCGCTCGCGCCGCCGGTCTTGCGGAACACCGCCATCTCCGGCGAGGCACGGTCGAGGTTAGCCGCCACGAGATCGATCAGCGCCGCCGGGCTCATCGCGCTGCGCACGATCCGTACCGCGTAGGACCGGTGCAGTAGCGGGCCGACGCCCGCGGAGAGCGGCTGGAGGCCGTCTTCCGGCACGTTGTCCACCGGGCTCGGCAGATCCGCGCGGCCGCCGGCCTCTTCCGAGCGGTGCAACGGAGTAGTCCGCCACATGTACCGCCAGCTGACCAGGGCGATCCCGATCGGCCAGCGGAGCACGATCCCCAGCCGGTCAGGTCGGCTCGTCGTCGTCATGACAGGATCGTCCCATGTCGTGCCGCCTGTTTCGTGCCGCGGGTCCCCGGTAGGAGTATCGGATGACCACGGGCGAAGCATTGCGGCGAACCGGCTTGCGCAGCATGCACCTGCATGCCGCGTCGCTGGGGTCGGTAGGGCTGTGCATCGGCCTGTGGATCCGCGCCAAGACCGTCGATCAGGACGAACGCGGCAACGCGGAGCGGCGTGCTTTGTTCGTCGGGCTGTGGCCGCCCATGCTCTGGCTGATCGGCGACTCCATCGGCAAGGCCGAGTAGGTGAGCGAGCGGTGGTTCGGATCGGTTGACGAGACGGCCGCGCTCGACCAGCTCCGCCATCGCCAGATCAACTACGACCCGGCGCGGGCGCCGCAGGACGGCCGGCCCGACGGGCACTGGCATGTCGACTCCGGCGACGCGATCATCGGCCAGGAGCCTCCGGGCCCGCCGGTGCCCGGCGGCGCCTGGGAAACGGGATGCGTCCTGGTGCGCCAGTACGAGTTCGCCGAGCCCCGGATCCTGCGTGCCGCCTACCGCGGCGACAGCGAGCTCGCCGGCCGCGACATGCTGCTCGAGGGCAGGTTCTTCGGCTTGCGGTTCTACCTGGGCGTCCGGGTCACCGGGCTCATTGACGAGACCAGGGACGCCGACGGCGGACCCGAACGGGTCTGGGGCTGGAGTTACCAGACGCTGCAGGGTCACCTGGAACAGGGACGCCTCAGCTACGAGGTGATCAAGAACCTGGCCACCGGCCGGGTCACCTTCCGCGTCTCCGGGTATTCGCGGGCGGCGCCGATTCCGAGCCCGGTCATCCGGTGCGGGTTCCGGCTGTTCGGCCGCTGGACACAGCACCGCTTCTACCAGGCCATCCAGCGCCGGCTGCGCACCCTCGTGCAGGCCGCCCAGCGCGGCGCGGCGCTGCCGTCACCGACGGTCCGGGCCGACGGCGTGGTGCTGGCTCCGTCGGGCGCGACTCTGCACCCGCTGGAACGCCTCGCCCGGTCCTGGGTGCACCCGGGCAGCTAACATAAAGCCATGAGCAGCAGCCGGATGCCGGCGGTATACCTGAGCCACGGCGCCCCCCCGCTGGCCGACGACCCCATCTGGCCAGGGGAATTGGCGGCCTGGGCGAAAGCGCTGCCGCGGCCGGAGTCGATGCTGGTGGTCTCGGCGCACTGGGAGAACGCGCCCGTCTCGGTGAGCGCGACGCGCACGGTCCCGCTGTACTACGACTTCTGGGGCTTCCCCAAGCACTACTACGAGGTCACCTACCCGGCGCCGGGCGCCCCCGAGCTGGCAGAATCGGTCCGCAAGCTGCTCGGCGGCCAGGTGCACGAGCACGCCGACCGCGGCCTGGACCACGGCGCGTACGTGCCGCTGGTGGAGATGTACCCGGGCGCCGACGTGCCGGTGATCCAGCTGTCGATGCCGACCCTGGATCCGCGCCAGCTGATGGACCTGGGCCGCAAGCTCGCCCCGCTGCGCGATGAGGGCGTCCTGATCATGGGCAGCGGGTTCTTCACCCACAACCTGCGGGAGTTCGTCTTCGAGGGCCCGGTACCGGAGTGGTCGCGCGAGTTCGACGACTGGGGGCGGCGCACATTGCAGGAGGGCGACGTGGACGCGCTGCTCGACTTCGCCCGCAAGGCCCCGGCCGCCCATACCGCGCACCCGCGGACCGAGCACTTCGCCCCGCTGTTCGTCACGCTCGGCGCGGGCGAAAACGATCTTGACCGGCAGCGCCCGGTGATCGAGGGATTCTGGGGCGGCCTGGCTAAACGCTCCGTCCAGCTCGGCTGACGGCTGTCCGGCACTCGGCCGGCACTCAGCCCGCGGCACCTGCGGCGCACGAGACTCATTAGGCGAGATAACAGATCTTAGGGTCTGTATAGCACCATGGAAAACGGCCTATGGTCTAGTCATGACCACGAATGACATGCTGCGAGTAACCGACTCACGGACCGGCCGCAGCTACCAACTCCCCATCGTCGACGGCGCTATCCGCGCGATTGACCTTCGGCAGATCAAGACCTCCGATGACGACTTCGGACTGCTCTCCTACGACCCGGCTTTCCAGAACACCGCCAGCTGTCGCAGTGCCATCACCTTCATCGACGGTGACAAGGGCATCCTGCGCTACCGCGGCTACCCGATCGAGGAGCTGGCGAGCCGCGCGTCCTTCCTGGACGTGGCCTGGTTGCTGTTGCGCGGTGAGATGCCGGACAAGGAAGAGTCGGCGGGGTGGGCCCACCAGATCTCCCACCACACCTATGTGCACGAGAACGTCAAGAAGTTCATCGACGGCTTCCACCACGACGCTCATCCGATGGGCATCCTGGTGAGCACCCTGGCCGCGCTGTCCACCTTCTACCCCGAGGCGAAAGCGGTCCACGACCCGGCCTGCCGGGACGAGCAGGTGGTGCGGCTCATCGCCAAGATGCCGACGCTCGCGGCCTTCGCCTACCGGCACGCGCGGGGGCTGCCGTACGCGTATCCCGACGACGAACTGTCTTACGCGGGCAACTTCCTGAGCATGATGCGGAAGATGACCGAGCCTAAGTACGACCCGGACCCGGTGCTCGAGCACGCCATCGACGTGCTGCTCATCCTGCACGCCGACCACGAGCAGAACTGCTCCACCAACGCGATGCGGAGCGTGGCCAGCTCCCAGGTCGACCCGTACTCGGCGGCGGCCGCGGCCGCGGCGGCGCTCTATGGCCCCCTGCACGGCGGCGCGAACGAGCAGGTGCTGAACATGCTCAGGGAGATCGGTTCGGTCAGCAACGTGCCCGCCTATATCAGCCGGGTCAAGAGCGGTGAGTTGCGCCTGATGGGGTTCGGGCACCGGGTGTACAAGAACTTCGACCCGCGGGCGACGATCATCAAGGGCGTCGCCGACGAGGTGTTCGAGGTGACCGGGCGCAACCCGCTGCTCGATATCGCGCTCGAGCTTGAGCGGATCGCGCTCGAGGACGACTACTTCATAAGCCACAAGCTCTACCCGAACGTGGACTTCTACTCCGGCATCATCTACCAGGCGATGGGCTTCCCGGTGGCGATGTTCCCGGTGCTGTTCGCCATCGGCCGGATGCCGGGCTGGCTGGCCCAGTGGCAGGAGGGCTCCGTTGACAAGGAGCAGAAGATCGCCCGGCCGCGGCAGATCTACGTCGGCGAGACCGTGCGCCATCTCAACGGCGAAAACGAGGAGGACGCCTGACCGCCCCTACCTGGCTGGACGTGCCGCCTGATTCCCTGTTCGGGCTGGCCAACCTGCCCTACGGCGTGTTCTCGGCCGGCGAAGGTCCCCGGGCCGGGGTCCGGATCGGTGACTCGGTCTTGGACCTCGCGCAGGCGCTGGATGACGACGTGTTCGGCGAGCCGTCGCTGAACGCCTTCATGGCGCAGGGACGGGCGAGATGGAGGGAGGTCCGGGCCCAGATCACCGAACTGCTGACCGGCGAGTCTGCGGGTCGGCACCGCCGTGCCGCCGAAGCCGCGTTGCGTCCGCTGTCCGCGGTGCAACTGCACCTGCCGTTCACCGCGGGGGACTACGTGGACTTCTTCGGCAACGAGTACCACGCGGCCAACGCCGGGCGGCTGTTCCGGCCGGGCGCCGAGCCGCTCACGCCCAACTGGAAGCACCTGCCCATCGGCTACCACGGCCGTTCGGGCACCATCGTGGTCTCCGGCACGCCGGTCACCCGCCCGCGCGGTCAGCGCCCGGGGGAGAGCGGCCCGACGTTCGGGCCGTCCCGGCGGCTCGACTTCGAGGCCGAGGTCGGCTTCGTGATCGGCGTGGGATCATCCCAGCCGGTGAGCGTCAGCGATTTCGCCGAACACGTGTTCGGTGTATTCCTGGTTAATGACTGGTCCTCCCGCGACCTGCAGGCCTGGGAGTCCCGGCCGCTCGGCCCGTTCCTGGCCAAGTCGTTCGCCACCTCGGTCTCGCCGTGGATCGTGCCGCTCGACACGCTGGAGCATGCGCGGGTCAGCCCGCCACCGCGTGACCCGGAACCGCTGCCCTACCTGGCCGACACCGACAAGTGGGGCCTGGACCTCGCACTCGAGGTGCGGCTGAACGGGCAGGTGGTATCGCGTCCGCCGTTCGCCGCCACGTACTGGACGCCGGCGCAGATGCTGGCCCACATGACCGTGAACGGCGCCTCGACCCGCACCGGCGACCTGTTCGCGTCGGGCACCGTCAGCGGCCCGGACCCGGATCAGCGCGGCTGCCTGCTCGAGCTGAGCTGGGGCGGCGCCGAACCGCTCGTGCTGGCCGACGGATCGGTCCGCAGCTACCTCGAGGACGGCGACGAGGTCACGATCAGCGCCACCGCGCCCGCCGAAAGGGGCGCCCGGATCGGCTTCGGCGAGGTCACCGGCCAGATCCTGCCGAGCCCGCCGCTGGTCTAGCTCCCGAGCCCGGCACTGGACTAGCTCCCGGGCCGCTGGTCTAGCTTCCGGTCTGGCCGTCCCCGTCGGCGATCCACTGCCGCAGCTTCTTGCGGTCAAGCTTGCCCACGCTGGTCAGCGGCACGGCGGGCACGATCGTGATCTCCCGCGGGTACTTGTTGGCGGCCAGGTGCCGCCGGGCGTGCTCGGTGAGCTCGCTGGCCGTGGCCTGCGTGCCCGGGCGCAGCGACACGAACGCGACGACTTCCTCGCCCAGGCGGCTGTCCGGCCGCCCCACCACCCCGGCCTGCGCCACCGCCGGGTGGGCGACCAGGACGTCCTCGACGTCGCGCGGGAAGACGTTGAAGCCGCCGCGCAAGATGAGGTCCTTCTTGCGGTCCACCACGTAGAGGTAGCCGTCGGCGTCCAGGTGCCCGATGTCGCCGGTGTGCAGCCAGTTGTCCGCCAGAACCGAGGAGTCCTGGCTGTGCCAGTAGCCGGTCATCACGCCGGGCGACCGCACGCAGATCTCGCCGTCCTGACCCGGCGGCAGCACCTGACCTGTGTCGTCCTGGATGCTCACCTCGCAGCCGGGCACGGGCAGCCCCACGCTGCCGACGCGGCGGGCGCCCATCGGGTTGGCCGAGATGAACGTGGCCGCCTCGGTGCACCCGTACCCCTCGTAGATGGTCGCGGTGGGTACCCGCGCCTCGAACTCGCGGCGGACCTCCTCGGCCAGCGGCGCGGCGCCCGACGAGACCGCGATCAGCTCGGACAGGTCGGCTTCCTCCAGCGGCTGGCTGAGCAGCATCTGGATCATCGAGGGCACCAGCGCGCTGCCCTGGACCCGGTGCTCCTCGGCCAGCTTGACCCAGTCGGCCGGATCGAACCAGCGCATCAGGATGGTCTTGGTATGGTCGGTCCGGTGCATGCCGCCGCAGAGGACCAGCAGGCCGTAGGCGTGCGCCAGGGGGAGCGGCAGCACCGAGCTGACCACGCTGGCGCGGACCGAATGCTCGTGGGCGGCCGAACCGCACCAGTACAGGCCCGCGTGTGTGAGCGGGACGCCCTTCGACCGGCCCGTCGTGCCGCCGGTGTAGAGCAAGGCGGCCAGGTCGGTGCTCGACCGTTCAGCGATGGACCCGGGCTCTGCGGAGGCCACCTGGTCGAAGTCGAGCACGGGCACCCCGGGCGCGGCCGACTCCGGGACGTCCGCGTTGGACCCGGGCACCAGCACGAACCGGACGCCGGGCGCGCCGTTGAGCGCGGCGGCGACCTTCGGCAGGAACTCGACCGTGGTGACGACGCCGACCGCGTCGGAGTCGTTCAGCGCGTGCCTCAGCTCGTTCTCGGTGACCAGGAAGATCAGCGGGGTGACCACCGCCCCAGCGCGCCACGCCGCGGTGTAGGTGATCAAGACCTCCGGGCAGTTGGCCATCAGCACGAGCAGCCGGTCACCGGGACCGACGCCGAGATCGGCGAGCCCGGTGGCGAGCCTGGCCGCGCGGTCGGCAAGCTGCCCGCTGGAATGCCATTTGCCCTCGTAGAACAGCGACTCGTAATCGCCCTGCCGTTCGAGCGCCAGCTCGGCCTGCCTGGCCAGATTCTCACCCATGTCAGCCTCACCCTAAAGCCCGCCCTTTTGCCGATCAACAGCCTCCGTCCTACGCCAAATCGATCTCGAAGTATGCGCCCTGGTCGTCGTGCACGATCCGGGCCGAGCCCGACCATCCGCTGAAGCCCCCGGTGCCCGTGCCCGGCACGATGTGGCCGAACCAGGTCTCCGGATCAGACTCCAGGCCGCCGTGCTGCACGGTCACCGAGCCATTCTGCCCGTCGTCCGTGTGCCCGGTGATCCGCTCGGTGGCCACGTAGGACCGCGAGCCCTCCTCGGTGCCCGCGGAAATGAACACCGTGGTCGCGTGCCCGACGATCCCCGAGCTAAAGGTCTTAGCAAAGGTCATCAGGCCGAACCAGTCCGCGTCCAGCCCGCTCACCTGCCGAGGCTCGAAGCCATCGACCTGAAATCGCGCGATCAACGTCACTATTCCTCCTACCCGGCCCCAGAAAATCAAGATCATAATCCCGAACGGACCAGGTTTCTCGCCCCGGTCCGCTGCGACCTTACCCGGCGATGCCCTAGTTCCCGCCAACACCACGCCACCCTTATCGCGCAGAAGCTCAACAAGGCATTGCGAGCACATTCACACCAGGGCTCACTATCTCGACGACAGCCTTGGATCCGGCGCGTTTTTCCGGGAAAATGTCGTAGCCATCCGCTAGAATCGAACTGGAAACCTAGAAATATCCGATCTAAGAAATTCTCTCGACTGGGAGGAAGGAGAACCGCCAGAAACAGGAGAAACATCTAACCATTGGCTCATGAGCATCCCGGAAGGAGGTGACGACCCCAGGTGAGTACCGTTCCGACGTTCGCCAATGCGAGTGAGGCGGTGGAGATGGTCCGCGCCGGGCTGGGATTCCTGGCCACCGCGGACGCGACCCAGATGGTGACCGAGGAGCAGGCGCAGTGCCTGCAGGCCCTCGAGCAGGTCACCGCGATGGGCACGGCGGCGCGGGCCTCGATCCTGGCCGCCTTCACCTCCGGCCAGGGGTACTCCGAGGATGCGGACTACAGTCCTCGGGCCTGGCTGATCAATCGCACCCGCATCACCAAAGGCGCCGCTGTCGCGTACACCGCGTGGGTCCGCCGCGCCGCCGCCCACCCCAAGATCGCGCAGGCCTTGGTGAAGGGGGAGATGTCGGAGTCGGTGGCGCGGGCGATCTGCCAGTGGACCGACAAGCTGGCCGAGGACTGCCGCGACGCCGCCGACGAGATCCTGATCGCGGCCGCCACAGCGGGCATGGACCTGCGCGACCTGGCCGCGCTGGCCTGGGAAATCCTGGACCGGGCCCGGCCCGACACCCCCGACAGCGACCCGGACGACGGGTTCGACGACCGGGCCGTGCGGCTGGAGACCACCTTCGACGGCGCCGGGGTCCTCACCGGAGACCTGACCCCAGAGTGCGCCGCGGTCATAACGGCGGTGCTAGACGCGCTGTCCGCCCCGGCCGGCGCGGAGGACACCCGCAGCCACGCCCAGCGCTACCACGATGCCCTGCATGAGGCGATGCGCCGCCTGGTGGCCGCCGACCTGCTCCCCGAGCGCGCCGGGCAACCCGTGAAAGCGTGGGTCCACATCTCCCTCGCCGACCTGCTGATGCTGGACGGCAGCTCCGCGCTGCTGGACGAATGGATCGCCTCCGCCCGGGCGGCGTGGGCCGCGGCGCGCGCGGGAGCCTCGGTCGGCGGCAGCGACGGCGCCGCGTGGCTGGACGGCGACGCCGCAAAGGCCGTTGCGTGCGACGCCTCGGTTGCCCCGGTGGTGACCGGCCAGGTGAACCCCGCTGTCCTGGACGACCTGGTCCGACTCTGCGTCGAACTATCTCGCCTCCACCGCCCCGCCGGCGCGGACGACGGTAGCCAGGCCGCCCCTCGCCCGGACACCACGCGGGCCTGGGAAGCCCTCGAGCAGGCCGTCATCGGCAAAGCTGTCGACCTCCTCTCGGGCCCGGATGGGCTCGCCTCGTTCCTGCGCCGCCGGCAGCTGGGCGCCCGGCTGGGCGGGCCGAGCCTGCCGCTGGACGTCGGCTTCAGCGAGACCATCCCGGCGGGCATCCGCAACGCGGTCATCCTCCGCGATAAGCATTGTCAATGGGCAGGCCGCTGTAACCAGCCCGCCGTGGCGTGCCAGGTGCACCACGTCAAGCACAAGGCGAACGGCGGCAAGACCAGCGTTAAAGACTGCGTTCTCCTATGTTTCTTCCACCATGAGATCGTGATCCACAGGTGGGGATGGACGCTGGTCCTGAACCCGGACGGGACCACCACCGTCTGGAACCCGGACAAGACCAAGGTCCTCCACAGCCACGGCCCACCCGCCCGCCCTGGGTAACTCCTCGGGCGGCCTGCTACCCGCACAGGGAGATACCAAGGTCCTCGACTGCAGCACCGGATGAACGCCCGCCGAGGGTCTACGCCCAAGGCCACGGTGTTATCCGGTGCTGCACCCTGTCTGCCCTCGAGAGCACTCAGATGATACTCTATTCCTAGAATATTGAACGAGCGATCATACGGGAGGGCCGCGTGGACTTCACCGAGAACCCGGACCACCGGCTCATTCGCGAGGCGGTCCGCGAGATCTGCGCCCGGTTCCCCGACGAGTACTGGGCCGGGCTCGACGAAAGCCACACGTTCCCGTGGGAGTTCTACGACGCGATGGCCAAGGGCGGCTGGATCGGTATTGCCATCCCCGCGGAGTTCGGTGGCGGCGGCTGCGGCATCACCGAGGCCTCGATCGTGCTCGAGGAGGTCGCCGCGTCCGGCGCGTGCATGAACGGCGCGAGCAGCATCCACCTGTCGATCTTCGGCATGCACCCGGTGGTCAGGCACGGCTCCGGTGAACTCAAGCAGCGCTACCTGCCCCGCATCGCCACTGGCGACCTGCACGTCGCGTTCGGCGTCACCGAGCCGGACGCGGGCCTGGATACCACGGCCATCCGCACCCGCGCCGTCCGGGATGGCGACGGGTACCGCGTCACGGGCCGCAAGGTGTGGACCTCAAAGGCCCTGGAGTCGGAACGGGTGCTGCTGCTGACCCGCACCACCCCCATCGAGGAGTGCGCGAAGCGCACCCACGGGCTGACCCTGTTCGTCGCCGCGCTCAAGGATCCCGCCGTGGGGATCCGGCCGATACCGAAGCTCGGCCGCAACGCCGTCGCGTCCTGCGAGGTCACCTACGACGGCCTGTACGTCGATGCCAGCGACCGGGTCGGCGCGGAAGGCAAGGGCTTCACCTACCTGCTCGACGGCCTGAACGCCGAACGCGTCCTGGTCGCCGCCGAGGCCCTCGGCACCGGCCGGGCGGCGCTGCGCCGCGCGGTCGCCTACGCCAAGGCCCGTACTGTTTTCGGTCGGCCGATCGGCCAGAACCAGGGCATCTCGTTCCCGCTCGCCGAGGCACACGCGCGGCTCGGCGCGGCCGAACTCGCCATTCGCCAGGCGTCCTGGCGCATCGACCACGGCCTGCCCGCGGGGGAGCAGGCCAACCTGGCCAAGTTCCTCGCCGCTGAGGCCGGATTCCAGGCCGCCGACGCGGCCCTGCAGACGCACGGCGGGTTCGGGTACGCGAACGAATACCACGTCGAACGCTACTGGCGGGAGGCCCGGCTGATGCGCATCGCCCCGATCCCGCAGGAGATGGTCCTCAACTACCTCGCCGAGCACGTGCTCGGCCTGCCCCGGTCGTACTAGGAGCGCCGGCATGATCCCGAGAGCCCCAAGGCCCCTGGACGGGCTGCGCGTGCTCGATCTGTCGCGGGCGCTGTCCGGCCCGTTCGCCGGCCGGATCCTGGCCGACCTCGGTGCCGACGTGGTCAAGGTCGAACTGCCCGGCGCCGACATCGCGCAGACGTACGGCAAGATGATCCGCGGCCGTTCCGGGCTGTATTCGCAGCTCAACGCGGGTAAGCGCTCGATCGAGCTCGACCTGCGCCGACCCGGCGACGTGGCCCGGCTGCTCGACCTGGCCGCCACCTGCGACGTGGTGGTGGAGAACTTCCGGCCCGGGGTCCTGGACCGGTTCGGCGCCGGCTGGCCCGCGCTGTCCGCGGTCAACGAGCGGCTCGTGATGCTGTCCATCTCCGGGTTCGGCCAGGACGGTCCTGAGGCCGAACGGGCTGCCTACGCGCCCATCATTCACGCCGAAGCCGGCCTCATCGGGCGCCAGGCCGACGTCAGCGGCGATGCGCCGGCCGACATCGCACTCGCGCTCGCCGACTCCCTGGCCGGGCTGCACGGCACGATCGCGATCCTGGCCGCGCTGCGGCTGCGCGATCGCACCGGGACCGGTCAGCACATCGACGTCAGCATGCTCGACGCGATGCTCGCCACCGACGACTACACCCACTACAGCATCGACGAGCACCCGATCTGGCCCGCACGCGGCGAGACCTGGCCCGCTCCCGGCGGCCCGATCCTCATTTCCTCCGACCGCAGGCACCTCTGGCGGCAGCTGACGACCTGCTTCGGCGTGGCCGACCCGGATCCAGATGCGCCGCTGGACGACAAGCTGCGAGCCCGGGTGAAGGTCATAACCGAGTGGATCGCCTGCCACCAGGACCGCGACTCGCTCAAACGCGACCTGGAGGCGGCGCGGCTGGCCTGGGCGGAGATCAGGCACGCCGGGGATGTCCTCGCCTCCCCATCGGTGGCCGGGCGCGGCACCATCGTCGAGGTCACCGACGGCGATGGCGAGCGGCGCTCGGTGGTCCGGATGCCCTACCGGTTCAGCGACGCCACGTCCGGCCCCGCCCGCGGTGTCCCGCAAACCGGCGAGCACACCAAGGAAGTGCTCCGCGAGTGGACCGGTCGCGCCGATTTACCGGACCGTAGCGTCGGCGCCTACCGCGAGGTCGGGATCAGGCGACGAACCTACGGCACCGTTCCTGCTTGGCTGGACCAGCGCGCCGGAGGTTTCGAGCGCCCCGATCTCGGCGGCACTGAACCCGAGTTCTTTGAGGATCTCGGCGTTATGCTCGCCCTGACGCGCCGCCAGCTGACCCCCGTCGGCCGCCACATGGTCCGCGAAGTGCCACGGACGGCCCGGGATCTTGATCTCGCCACCCGACCTGTCGGACACGGTCCGCACCGCATGCCAGTCGCGTGCCCAGTGGCTGTCTGCGAACTCCTTGATGCTGCGGACCCGTCCGGTAGCGATCTTGGCCTCGTCCAGCTGGGCGTCGAGTGACTCCATGTCACCAAAGGTCCAGATCCACTCCTGCACGATGCGGTGCAGTGCCTCCAGGTTGCGAAGGCGCAGCTCGGGTGTCAGGAATCGCGGGTCCCTGCCGAGATCCGGCCGGCGCATGGCGGCCAGGTAGAAGGGAAAGGACATGCTGCCGACGAGACTCATGGGACTCGCGAATCGTTCCCCGTGAGGTCCGGCGAAGAACGGGCCGTCGGTCGCACCGAGGATCGGCCGCTCGTCACCGAGCTCCTCATCAGAAAGGTCGACGTGCACACGCTCGTTGATGGAGAACATCACGGCCGCCATGGCCACGTCGATGTACTGGCCCTTGCCGATGCGCTCACGCTCGGTGAGACAGGCCAGGATGGCGATGGCAGCGTGCAGGCCTGAGTACACGTCGGCGTGGGAGAGTGAGTCGCTGCGCGGCTTGCCGGTCCGCTCGAAATGATCGGCCGTGGTGGCGGTGAGTCCCGTCTCAGCCTGGATCGTCGGCGCGTAGGCCATCCGCGAGCGCCACGGACCGTGCTGGCCGTAGCCACTGATCGAGGCGTAGACGACACCCGGGTTGCGGACCGAGACCGACTCGTAATCCAGCCCGAAGGCGGCGAGCGCACCGGGCCTGAAGTTCTCCACGATCACGTCGGCGGTGTCGCAGAGCCGAAGAGCAACATCGCGGGCACCCGGCGCGTTGAGGTCGATGCTCACGTTGCGCTTGCCAGCGTTCTGCTGAGAGTAGTAGCCCGAGATCTCCCCGTGGCTGGGGAACGCCTTCCGGGACAGGTCGCCACTCGGAGGTTCGAGCTTGATGACTTCGGCACCCAGGTCGAGCAGCGTCTTGGCGCAGTGGGGACCGGCCAGCACGCGGGAGAAATCAACGACCCGGATGCCTTCGAGCGGAAGCGGCATGCCGCTCACCTGCCCTCGAACTCGGCCATGCCGATGCCGTTCTCGCGATACGACCTGACGGCGGCACGGAAGTCGGCCGAGCGGAAGATCGGTCGCTGAATCTCCGCCATGGCCTCATCGGCGGCCGCGATCCCCTCGTTGACCGCGACGGCGACCAGGCGCTTGGTGGCCGCGTTCGCGATCGATGGTCCGTGGGCGAGCTCCTGGGCGATCACCATCGTGGCCCTTTCGAGCTGCTCATCGGCCACGACCCAGTTGATGATGTTCCAGCGCTCCAGGGTGGAGGCCGGGTAGCGCCGGCCGAGCAACGCCATCTCCTTGGCCCTGGCCGCACCGGCACGCTGGGTCAGCCGTTGTACTGCGCCCATGAGAGGGTGGAGGCCGACCGTGACCTCGACCGAACCGATCTTGGCCGACTCAGACGCCACGATGAGGTCACAGGCCAGCGCGAGCTCGAAGCCGCCCCCGACGCAGACTCCCTGGATGCTGGCGATAATGGGGGCCGGGTGGTCATTGAAGGCTCGCAAAGTCCCGGCCATGCCCCAGTCGAGGACGTCGGCTTTGTCCGCATCAGCGACCATCGCGTCGAGGTCAGCTCCCGCCGAGAAGTGCCGGAGGGAGCTGCGCAGGACTACGGCTCGCGCGCCTTCCCGCTGGGCCCATTCGAGTCCCTTGATGAGCCCGTGGTTCAGTGCGCGATCCATGAGGTTATAGGGGGCCAGTCCCATGGACAACACGGCGACTGCGCCATCCATGACCGTGGTCAGCGCCGCGCTGCCGGCGGCCGCGGAGACCGGTTGTTCTGAGGTGTTCGACACGACGTGTTCCAATGCTCAATGGTTTCGCTGCGGGGTCTGTTGATGTCCACCCGCTGTTAGCGGGGCGGCAGGCGGAGGAGGCCGGCCGTCTCATCGACCGAAGCGGCCGGGCGATCCAGGGCGCTCGCGAGATCCACGGCACGCTGAACCAGCGGCAGGTTGCCGGGGCTCTGCTCGCCCTTGCGGAGATACAGGGTGTCCTCCAGTCCGGCGCGCGCGTTACCCCCCAGGGCGAGGCCGATGGCGGTCAACTCCAGATTGGCCCGGCCGACGGCGATCACCTGCCAGACACAGTCCGCCGGGAGGCGGCGCACCATCGTGATCAGATTGTCCGCGGTGGCCGCCATCCCGCCCTTGACCCCGAGCACGATCGAGAACTGGAGGGGCCAGTCGCTGAGGAGCCCGGCGTCACGCATCCGCAAGCAGGCGTCGAGATGGCCCGTGTCGTAGATCTCGAGCTCCGGCTTGACCCCGAGTTCCTGCATGCGCCGGGCCAGGCGGGCCACGTCGGACGGTGGATTGCGGAACTCACCTGAGCCAAAGGTCATGGTGCAGGGATTGAGGGTCGCCATGCGGGGCCGTAGCTCGACGAGCGCCTCGCGTTCGGTGAAGGGGACCGAGAGCCCGACACCGGTGGACATCTGGATGAGGATGGGACACCGCTCCGTGATCAGGTCCATCGTGCTCCGGGCGATCGTCAGGTCCGCCGTGGGTCGATCGCGGGAGTCACGCAGATGGATGTGGGCAACGGAGGCGCCGGCGAGGTACGCCTGATGGACCGCCTCGGCGATCTCATGAGGCTGCGTCGGCAGCGCCGGGTTGTCTGCCTTGGACGCGATCGGTCCGGTGGGCGCCACCGTGATCACGACACTCATTGCACCGGGCCCCACGGTCGAGCACCGGCGGGAGCGGCGTTGACCAGCTTGCGGTTCACGAACTCACCGAACCCGAGCTCGGAGAGCTCGCGTCCGAATCCGGAGTTCTTGGTGCCGCCGAAGGGAATCTCGGGGGCAGTCCACGCGGGCTGGTTGATGTACACCATGCCGCTCTCGATCTGCCTGGCCACCCGGCGGCCTCGGTCGACGTCGTTGGTGAACACCGAGGCGCCGAGACCGAACGGGGTGGCGTTGGCCACTTCGATGGCCTCGTCTTCGGTATCCACGACGTAGAAGGACGCGACGGGCCCGAAGAACTCCAGAACGGACGCCGGGTTCTTCTGATCGATACCCGTCAAGATGGTCGGTTCGAGGTAGTAGCCCGGACGGTTGATCCTGTCGCCCCCGAGGATGACTTGCGCGCCGCCGTCCTTGGCGATGCGGATCTGGTCCAGGAGCAGGTCGAGTGCCTTCTCGGACGACAGTGGCCCCAGGGTGGTCTCGGGATTGGCGGGATCCCCCGCTTGCAGGGAGCCCAGGACGTCGCTGAATTCCCGCAGGAAGGTCTCGCCACGCTCCTGGCCGACCACGATGATGCGCTTGGAGGAGACGCAGCTCTGTCCGGTGTTGAACATCCGGCCGAACAGTGCGCCAGCGAGGGCGTGCTGCAGGTCGGCGTCCTCGAGGACGATCAGCGGATCGCTGCCGCCGAGCTCCATAACGGTCTTCTTCAGGTTACGGCCGGCGCGTTCGGCCACTGCGGAGCCGGCCCGTTCACTGCCGGTGACGGTAACGCCGGCGATCCGCGGGTCCTCGATCACCCGCCCGATCTGGTCGATGCTGGCGAACACGTTCGTGTAAACCCCCGCCGGGGCGCCGGCCTTCTCAAAGATCCGCGAGAACGCCAGCGCGCACTGCGGGACGTTCTCGGCGTGCTTGATGATCAGGACGTTGCCGGCCATCAGCTGCGGTCCGGCGACGCGGGCGAGCTGGTAGTAGGGGAAGTTCCAGGGCTCGATGCCGAGGATCACGCCGATCGGCTCGGTTTCGACCACGGCTCCCGGCGACTCTGGCAGCTCCTCGGGGGCGAGGAACGTCTCGGCGCGGTCGGCGTAGTAGTCGAGGATCGCTGCGGACAGGACGACCTCTGCCTTCGAGGTTCCGATCAGCTTGCCCATCTCAAACGTGATGTACCGCGCGTACTCGGCCGCGTTGGCTCTCAGCTCGGCCGCGGCCGCCTTGACGATGCGCGCGCGGTCTGCGACCGGCCGGTGCCGCCAGTCGTCCTGGTAGCAGGATCGGGCTGTGTCCAGCGCATTATCCAGGTCGGCGTCGGAGATGTCCTCGAACGCAGCGACCGTCTCGCCGGTCGCTGGGTTGATAGTCCTGTAGGTCATGATGCTCCCTTCCGGAGCTCAGTCACCCGTTGTGCCCGGGGCGAGGGCCAGGTTGACGGGGAGCTTCTCCGCGTGGGTGTAGGGAGTCGCCTTGTTATCTTGGATCCAGCGCTTCTCGGCCAGGGACTCGAACGGCGGCGGGATCTCACCCTGCAGCGACCACAGGTCGAACGGCGGTTCCGTGATGGTGAACTCCCAGTCGTAGCCGCGGTCCCTGATCCAGGGCGCGATGACTTGGTCGAGGTTCTTGACCCACCATTCCCGGATGACCGGGCCGGGCAGGGTCCGCGCCATCTGGTCGATCTGGAGCCGGACGAACTTGTCATGCGACTCGCCGCCCACGTAGAACGAGTCCGCCGGGACCTCTTCGAACATGACGACGACATAGAACCTGGGGATCGGGATGGCCTCGTAGACCCGCGTGATCGCCTCGGAGAACTCCTTCTTCTCCTCGGGCGTGTAGGCGCCGACCGGGTGGTGGATCTTCCAGAGGGGCATTTCGGTTCCTCACATGTCCGTATTGCGGGAGTTGAGATGGTGATGTAGTCGAGGAGGAAGGCGCGCGCCTCGGGCGCCTGCTGGCGGTATCGGGCCTGTGCCTCGGGGTCTTTCCGAGTCCTGCTGCGCCACGTCCAGGTGCTGACGCACTCTGTCTTGGGCCAGGTATCGGGTGATCCGGATCACGTAATGCGTTATTAATAGATCACAGATCAAGTCTTGATTCAAGACTTAGTTGCAAAAAAAGATTCACTCATGACGCGGTGACGCATCGACTGCCGGTTGAAAGCGCGGCGCAAGCATCCTCGGGGGCCACTACGGCAATAGGTGGGGAAATCGCAGGACAAGTGTCCGCCCCCTGTGTTTCACTCTTCGTTAGGGCGCGCGGCTACAAGCGCCTCAACGGGGTGGGGTGGTCGCATGGCGTTCAAGACCGTGCCGTCCCCGTCGTGCCCCGAGGGACACGCCCGTTCACAGGTCCATAGTCAGGGCACCAAGAAGCTGAAGTCGGGAACGACACGCCAGTGGCGGTGCCGGTATGTCGAGGAGGACGGCGACACCTACCAGCACTTCTTCTCCACTCGCGAGGAGAACGAGACGACGCGCGAACTGCTGGACCGCGCCATCGCCATGCCGACCTGCGGGCGTGACGCGCACGAGGGCTGGCGCGTGGACACGAACGGCACCTACGACACCGTGGCAGGGCCGCGCCAGCGCTACCGCTGCTCGAACCCCGACGACCCAGCCGAGCGGCACACCTTCACCGCTCCGCTGCCGCGCTCGGCGGTCGAGGACGACACCTGCTGCGACGACTGCCGTGTGCCGACCCCGCGCCACGCAGGCAGCGAGGCGTCCACGCGGCGGCTGAACTACCCGGCGTCGGTCGTCTACTCCGTCCTTCAGGACCTGTCGGAGGGACGGGCGTACACGCACGCGTCGATGCGCGCCTTGGAGCGGATGAAGCGGCCTGCTGGCCGGTCGCGCAGCGTCAAGGGCAAGACCGTCGCCCAGCTCAACGCCGCCGGGATGGTCAGCCCCGACCGGGAGCAGAAGGCGCACTGGCACATCGCCGCCGACATCCTCGAGCGGTTCGGCCCCGTTATCACCGAGCCTGCGTTCGAGGCCATCAGGCGCGAGGAGGCCGAGTACCGGGCCGCGGGCCTGCCGGTCGTGTATGTCGCGGACGAGGTGCCGGTCAAGCGCGACTATGCGCGGTCGTTCTCGTACAGCTCGTCGCCGGTCGTGTGGAACGCGCTGGTCGTGTCCCGGATGAAGTGGGAGAAGGACGGCAGCGGCAACCTCGTGGGCCGGTCGAGCAAGCTCGTGCGCGTCCGCGCGCTGCCGACGCTGACCAAGGAGGCGTGGTCGCTGGTTCTGTCCGAGCTGGACGCGCCGGACTTCATCATCGCTGACGGCGCCGCCGCCATCGAAGGCGCAGCGAAGGCCACCTGGGCCCGCAAGACCGCGTTCGTGCCGTGCGTATGGCATGCGACCGACAACATCCGCAAGCGCCTCACCCCGGCCAAGGGCAAGCTGGCGGACAAGGTCCGCGACCACCTGTTCACCCTCACCCGAGACGCGATGGCTGCGAGCGGGCCGAAGGCCGTCAAGGACTGGTTCGACGAGCTCGAGCTGCTCGTCGACGCTGCCGAGATGCCGATGGAGCCAGTCGCCGCGCTGCGCGCGCAGTACGAGCCGCTGCTGCGCAAGTCCGCGGTGGTCGCGGCCAAGCACGCCAACCCGAAGGTGCCCATCAGCAACGCCAGCGTGGAGAACCAGATCGAGGCGTGGGTGGACAAGCTCACGCGCAGGCGCGGCGCGATGTTCGCCAACCTGGCGCGCACCAACCTGCTGGGCGACCTCATCGTCGCCGGAGCCAACGGCGCGCTGCTGCGCCAGCACGAAGTCGTCCAGACCCTGCGCGATGCGTCCCGCGAGAACGACGGGTGGGCGCCGCCGCCGCGCGCCCTGGTCGAACCGGCCGGCACCTACGCGCTGCGCGACGCCGGCTCGGTCACCGAGCTGCTGCGGCAGGTGGAGCCGTGAGCGACCTGCCCGCGAAGGGCGCTGCGTACAGCACCCTCATCGCCAACCGGACCTTCATCGTCCTGGACATCGAGACGACGACGCGTCCGGCCACCAAGGACGCGCACGAGACGACCTACCCCGTCTCCATCGGCGCAGTCGTCCTGCTCAACGACACGAGGCGCGACACCTTCCACGAGCTCACCAACCCGGGCGTGCCCGTCGACAAGGCCAGCAGCGCCCACAACGGCATCAAGACCGCCGACCTGAGCAAGGCTGGCGACAACGCGACCGTCCTCGCTGCGCTCGACGCGTTCCTCGCCCAGCACCCCGACGCGTTCGTCGTGTGCCACAACGCCTACTTCGACATCCCGCACCTTCACGCCGCCTACACCCGAGCCGGGATGACGCCGTTCACCCGCACCGTCATCGACACCGAGTTCCTGCCGATCCGGCTGCGGCTGGAAGGCGCGGTCGCGCGGCCCAAGCTCACCGCACTGGCGACGCGCTACGGCGTCGCCACGACCCTGCCCGGCGTGCCCAAGCCGCAGCAGCGCCACCACAAGGCGCTGCTGGATGCGCAGAACACCGCCGAGGTGCTGTCCTGGCTGATGGCCGAAGCCGCCGCCAAGGGCATCACCGACTTCGACGACTTCCTCGCCATCGCCAAGCCCAAGACCAGCGACGACATCGCCGCCCACAGCGCCCGGCGCCGCCGCAAGGTCCGCGCGCCCGTCATCCCCGCCAAGCATGTCAAGGCCGTCCACGGCAAGCGCGGCCTGCCCCGCACCCCCAGCGACGCCCAGATCGACGCGTGGGTCGAGCAAGTCCGCGAATGCGCGGTCCTTCACTGCCCGCACGCGGTCGAGAAGGCCGCCGTCGAAGCGCACCGCCCCGGCCTGCTCGACAGGCTCACCCCGCTGCTCGCCGGATGCGCCAGCGCGGGCGACACCGGCACGCTGCTCGGCGTGCTCGAACCGCTGCTGCGCGGCCTGGACCGTCCGGGCGCCCGCGCCTGGTATCGCACCCACCACGAGACCATCAAGGCCGCCCCGGCATGCGACGAACTCCACGCCTGCCCGCACTGCGTCGTCGGCCACCCCTGCCCGAAGGACACGACCTACCACCTGCTCACCCGCCGTGCCCTCGACTACGGGCTGACCAGCAAGGGCGACCCGGTCAGCCTGTTCTCCCGGCAGGTCAAGGACGACCTGTGGGATGTCGGCAAGGACCGCAAGATGGACACCTGGCCCAAGCAGGGCATGCACGACATGGCCGCCTACATGATGTGGATGCTCGTCGACGAGGCCCGCCGCAAGCGCCTGACGACCCGCGGCATGGACATCCTCAACAAGGCCATCGCCCGCGGCCTTCACGAGCACGACCCGCGCCTGGCGCTCGAAGTCGCACGCCACTGGGCCAAGCAGCCGCGCAAGGACGACGCCATCGAACGGCTCGTCGAGACGATGCGCGCCAAGGCCACCACCGACCCCGGCTACCTCGAACTCGACGTGTGGTTCGACGGGCCGCACCAGCAGGCCATCGCCGCCCGTGAAGCCGCCAAGCATCGCAAGGCCAAGCGCAAGGCCAAGGGACTGCGCAAGCCCGCCCCCATCGAGCTGCGGCCGGCCGCAGTCCAGCACTCCTACCGCTACCAGCTCCACCGACGAGAGCCCGCATAGCAGAAGAGGCTCCCCGCGACACGTTGTCGCAGGGAGAACCTCGGGCTAGGAACGTGCTGAAAAAGCCAGTTCCTGAGATTCTGCGCGGCCGGTCCCCGCCCCTGGCGGGCCTGTGGTCAGCCGGCCGCGCTGAGGTCTAGCCCCGCATAAGTCCCCGGTGCCCGGGCCACGGCCAGCCCGGCGGGCCGGATTGGCTGTCACGGCGGGCGGCCGCTGGTCAGGTGGCCAGCGCCCAGGCGCCGTCGCGGCGGGCCAGGCCCTTGCCGATCAGGTTGCGCAGGTTCAGCGCGGCGGTGCGGCGCTTGAGCCAGGCGTGGTTCCTGGCCACTCCGCGGTAGCGGAGCTTGAGCCGCCGTCCCCGCCAGGTGGCGACCTGGGCGATGGCACGTTCCACGTTCGGCCGGTGTGTCCGGTAGTCCTTGCGCAGCCCGCTGCCGGCGGCCCAGTCCGCGCGGGCGGCGCGGAGCAGGTCATCGCGGGGGTGCAGGACGAGCTTGCGGCCGGTCTTGCAGGTGGTGCACCGGGCGCGCAGCGGGCAGCCGCGGCACAAGACGCCGAAGGTGGCGATCCGGGTCCGGCTGAGCGCGACGGTGTGCCCGGCCGGGCAGGTGACCGTGCCCGCCTGCTCATCGACGGTGAAGTCATCGACGGTAAACCCGCCCTCGACCGGGGGCCGCAGCGGCTTGGGCTTGATCACCGCCTGGTGCCCGGCGTCGCAGATCGCGCCGCGCAGGTCCCCGGTGCCGTAGGCCGAGTCCCCGTACCAGGCCAGCGGCTCCTCCCCGCCACCCCCGCCGCTGCTGCTGCTCGCGCTGCTGTCGTGGCTGCCCGTGGCTTCCGGGGCATCCGGGGCTGCGCCGGCCCGCTGGCTGTCGTCACCGGTGGTCTCGGCGGCCAGGAACTCCCCCGCCACCGCCGGGTCGGAATTCTCCTGCCCGGCCGCCCTGGTCAGCTTCTCATCGGTGATGATCCCGGTCTCCGGGTCCGCCGCCACGTGCGCCCGGTACCCGTCCCGGCGGGCTTCGGGGGACTTGCGGGTATGCCGGGCATCGGGGTCCACGGTGGAAACCACGCGGTCTTCGGCGACCTTACGGGCGATCCGCCACCGCCCGTCGGTGCCGTCGGACCCCTCGGCGGGCTCCACGTCCTGCCCGGCGACCAGGGCCAGCAGCGCCAGCGCCGACGCGGCCCGCTCCTCCAGGTCACCGCCTTCCAGCGCGGCCACCACCGCGTTCGCGTCATTCACCAGCGCGGACACCAGCGCGTCCTTCGCGGCCGGATCATCCCAGTCGATGCCCGGCTTGCCCGGCTTGCCGTAGTCATGGCCGGTGCACACCCGCGCGATCTGCTCCGCAGCTCCCGGCACCTCCCGGGCCACCGTGCGGATCGCGGAGACCAGCTGGGTCACGGTGTCCTGGGTGGCCACCGCGTCAGCCAGGATCGTCGAGTCCACCGCCCGGCGCCGGCGGCCCCTCAGCACCCCGGTCTCCCGGACCACCTTGCTGACCGCGTCGCTGATCCGGTCCGGGCGCTGCGACTTCGCGATCCGGTTCCGCCAGTACACCAGCGAGGAGGGGTGGAACCCCGGATCATCCAGCGGCGCGCCGGTCGCCACCTTCCACCGCACATCGAACCGGGCCGCCTCCGCCGTCTCCCGGTCCGAGTAATCGTGCAAGACCTGCAAGGTCAGCACCGCCGCCATCCGGGTGGCCGGCAGCGACGGCCGCCCCACCCCCGGCGGGGCGAACAGGTCCGCGTAATCGGCATCGGGGAACACCTCCGCCCGGTGCGCGGCCAGGAACGCGAACATGCTCCCCGCCGGCACCAGCTGCCCCACCGCAGTGTCCAGGAAATCCCCGTCCATCCCCTCAAAGCCCTGCATGACCAAATATCCTAGATACCCGCCAGCCCTGCCAGACACGCCCGCGCGCGGCCTGGCTTTTCAGCACGCTCCTAGGGGCACGTTCCCGGCGGCGGGTTGGTTCGGGCATGACTGATTCCGGTCGGGCCATCGTGGCGTGGCCGGCCCGGCCGGCAGGGGACCAGTGCCGCGGCTGCCATTGACGAAAGGACACGGCTCACCGGCCCTGTGACCATGAAGGAGCAATGGTCAGCAGCCCCGGTGATCTTTCCTGACGGCCGCGGGCACTGGCCACCACCCTCAACTACGTCC